>Ga0209806_1001018_pt1 | contig 18857 bp, 20 predicted proteins | sample GraSoiAngelo_152_FD_186166 | JGI IMG/M metagenome (GOLD analysis project Ga0209806, IMG submission 186166) | Grasslands soil microbial communities from the Angelo Coastal Reserve, California, USA - 14_1009_12_30cm (SPAdes) (version 2) | ecosystem: Environmental > Terrestrial > Soil > Grasslands ... | reverse complement strand
GTGCATCGCGCGCCTGTTCGAGCGCAACGACCTCGTGCTGGACGCCGAGACGATCGCCGACGTCGCGCGGGAGTTGAGCGCGAAGCCCAAGTAGGGCGCATGCCCCGCGTGATCGGGATCGACCCGGGGACGCTCACCATCGACCTGTGCGGGCTCGAGCATGGCAGCGTGTTCCTGGACCGCTCCATCCCCACCGCCGAGGCCCTCGCGGACCCCGCCGGGTTTGTGGGTCTGTTGGCGGCGGCGGGGCCCCTCGACTGCATCGCCGGTCCGTCCGGCTACGGTCTCCCGCTCACCCCCGCGCGACAGGCGACCGAGGAGGACCTGCGGCTCGCCTTCCTCGCCGCGGAGGGGGAGCCCGGGGGGATCGGCGGTCTGCGGGCCCTGGCCCGGGCGCTCGGCAACTCGGGGCTGCCCGTCTTCTTCACGCCGGGCGTGATCCACCTGCCCTCGGTGCCGGCGCATCGCAAGGTGAATCGCGTGGACATGGGCACGGCCGACAAGGTCTGCGCGGCGGCACTGGCCATCGAGGAGCAGTCGCGCCGCAGCGGCCGGTCGCTGCGCGACGTGTCGCTGCTGCTGCTCGAGCTCGGGGGCGCGTTCACGGCGGCGCTCGCCGTGGCCGAGGGACAGATCGTGGACGGCGTCGGAGGATCGGCCGGTCCGCTCGGCTTTCGCGCGCCCGGCGCGCTCGACGGGGAAGTCGCCTTTCTCGCCGGCTCCGTATCCAAGTCGCTGCTGTTCGGCGGCGGCGCGGCAGCGGTCGCCGGGTGGGACGGCGGGCCCGCGTCCCCCGACGCGCTCGGCAACCCCCGCACGGCCCGCGAGCAGATCGCGCTAGACGCCTTCGTCGAGGGCGCCGTGAAAGCGGCGCGGTTCCTGCGCGCCAGTGTGCCGGCACCGCGCGAGATCGTGCTGTCGGGACGGCTGGCGCGGGTGGAGGGAGTGCGCCGGGCCATCACCCAACGACTCGAAGGTATCTCCCCCGTGCGGCTGCTCGAGGGATTCGCGGCGCAGGCCAAGCAAGGCGCGCAGGGCGCCGCGCTCATCGCTGACGGGCTGTCGGGCGGTCGGCACCGCGAGCTCGTCACGGCACTCGGCCTGCGCGAGGCGCGGGGGACGGTGCTGGATCATCTGTACGTGATTTCCCGCGAGCAAGCGCGGCGGCGCCTCGGGCTCGAATGATGCCGACGCGCGTGCTCATCGCGGGCGTGTCGACCCGCGGCTTCGCCGAATCGGCCGCGCGGGCGGGATATGAGGTGATCGCGGTGGATGGGTTCGGGGATCTCGATCTGCGCGCGTGCGCCCGGGCGGTGCTGGTCGCGCGAACGGTGGACCAAGGGGGCGATCGCTTCAGCGTGCCCGCCGCGCTGCGGGCCGCGCGCGGCGTCGCCTGCGAGGCGGTCTGCTACGTGGCGAGCTTCGAGAACCATCCCGACGCGGTGGGCGCGCTGGCGCGCCGCGGCGCATTGTGGGGCAACCCGCCCGCCGTGCTGCGGCGCGTGCGAGACCCCGTGCGACTCGCCCGCGCGCTCACCGCCCAGGGGCTCCCGGCGCCGGCGGTCCGCCTCAGCGCTCCCCGCACGCCGGCAAGGACTCGCTGGCTCTTGAAACCGCGTGCCTCGGGCGGCGGCAGCGGGATTACGCGGTGGCGGGGCCGGCGGGTCCCGGTCGGGAACTATCTGCAACAGTGGATCGCGGGCGTGCCCGGCTCGATCGTATTCGCGGCCGACGGGCGGCGCGCGGTGCCGCTCGGTGTCTCGGGCCTCCTGGCAGGCGAGCGGGCGTTCGGCGCCGGCTCCTTCCGGTATTGCGGGAACATCCTGGGCGGGGCGGACGCCCGCCTGGTCGACATCGCCGGCCGGATCGCCGCTGCGGTGACCCGCGAGTTCCGCCTCGTGGGAGTCAACGGGATCGACTTCGTGGTGCGCGGTGGCGTGCCGTACCCGCTCGAGGTGAATCCGCGATACACGGCCGCCCTCGAGCTGGTCGAGCGAGCGCACGGTCTTGGGATCTTCGAGACTCACGCGCGCGCCTGCGCCGGCGAGTTGCCGGACGCTCCGCTGCACCGGCGGACAGCCGTGATCGGCAAGGCGATTGTCTATGCGCGGCGCAACGTCGTGATCGGCGACACGAGCGGCTGGCTCGAGGACGAGAGCGTACGCGACATCCCCTCGCCCGGTCAACGGATCGGCCGGGGGCACCCGGTATGCACCGTCTTCGCTCACGCCCCGAACCCAGCCGCCTGTCACACGGCGCTCGTGCGCCGGGCTCGCTCGGTGTACCACGAGATCGAAGCGCGCGAGCGGCGGATCGCATGAGCCCCGCCGCCAGAACCGTGGAGCACGTCACCTGCCTCGGCTGCGGGTGCGCCTGCGACGACATCGCCGTCGTCGTGAAGCAGGATCGCATCGCCGAAACTCGGAACGCATGCGCGCTGGGCACCGCCTGGTTCGGCGACGGACGGATCCCGCAGGACGCCCGCGTGAACGGCCGCACGACGTCGCTCGAGCAGGCGCTCGGCGAAGCAGCGCGGACCCTGGAGGCCGCGAAACGCCCGCTCGTCTATCTCGCCGCCGACCTGTCGTGCGAAGCGCAGCGCGAGGCCGTGGCGCTGAGCGATCGTCTGAGCGCCATGCTCGACAGCCTGACCGGCGCGGCCGCCGCCGGGGTGCTCGCAGCCCAACGGCGCGGCCGCGCCGGAGCCACACTGGGCGAGATCCGTCAGCGGGCCGATGTGATCGTGTTTTGGGGAGTCGACCCGGCCGAACGCTACCCGCGCTTCGCCGCCCGCTACGCGGTCGAGCCCCGGGGTCTCGCGACGCCGCGAGGCCGCGCCAGCCGTACGGTGATCGCCGTGGACGTGGGCGCCGGCCGCGGGCCCGCCGACGCCGACGCGCGCGTCGCGATCGCCGTGGGCGACGAAGTCGACGCGCTCGGCGTCATGCGCGCGACGGTGCAGGGCCGGGTGGCGAGCGACGAAGCCCGGTTTCGTGGCTCGCCCGAGCTCGCTCGCCGGATGAGCGAGGGCCGCTACGTGACGCTCGTCGCGGACGGAGAGCCGGGCACCGCCCCGGGCGACCCGGACCGCGCCGAGGCGCTCGTGACCCTCGCGCAGGCCCTCAACGGACCTACCCGCTGCGCGCTGGTCGTGCTGCGCGGCGGAGGAAACCGCTCGGGCGCGGACGCGGTGGTCACCTGGCAGACGGGGTTTCCGTTCGCGGTGGACTTTGCACCCGGGTTTCCGACCTACCGGCCCCATGCCGGCGCGGCGGCGCTGCTCGCGACCGGTGAGATCGACGCCGCACTCGTGATCGGCTCGCCGGCGAGCATCCCCGAGCCGCTGGTCAGAGGGCTGGCGGGGTTGCCGAGCGTCGCCATCGGGCCGCGGGCGAGCACCGCGACGTTCCAGCCCGCCGTGGCCGTGGACACGGGCGTCGCCGGAATCCACGAGGGGGGCATGGCGTTCCGGATGGACGACGTCCCCCTGCCGCTGCGACCCCCGCTCGCCGGCCCACCCACGGCGGCTGGCGCGCTGCGCTCGTTGCGCGAGCGGCTCGGCGCTTGAGCGCTGCTCCGCAGCTCCGCGTCAGCGGCGGCACGGTGTACGATCCCGCGAACGGCGTGGACGGCCAGGTGCGCGACGTGTGCATCGAGGGTGACCGCATCGTCGCCGACCTTCCCGCCAGCGCCCCACGACTGGACGCCCGGGGCATGATCGTGATGCCGGGCGGCGTCGATATCCACGCGCACATCGCCGGTTCGAGCGTCAACCAGGGCCGCCGGCTGCTTCCGGAAGAGCACGTCGCGGATCCCGTGCCCGCGCCGCGTCTCGCCGACGGGGCCACGGCTCGCTCAGGGACGGGCGGCACGATTCCGAGCACGTTCACCACCGGGTACCGCTACGCCGGGCTCGGTTACACCACCGTGATGGAGGCGGCGGTCGCCCCGCTCGCGGCCCGGCAAGCCCACGCCGAGCTGGACGACACGCCGATCATCGATGCGGGCTGTTTCGTGCTGCTCGGCAACGACGACTACCTGCTGCGCCAGCTCGCGGCGGGCGAGTCGACACGCGCGCGCGAGTACGCCGCATGGCTCCTCGGCGTGACGCGGGCCTATGCGATCAAGCTCGTGAACCCGGGAGGCGTCGCGCGCTGGAAGACCGGGGGCGCCGAGCGCAACGTGAGCGGGATCGATGATCCGGTCGGGTCGAGCAGCGTGACGCCGCGCAAGATCCTCGAGGCGCTGGCCGGCGCCGCCAACACCCTCGGGCTGCCGCACCCGGTGCACATCCACTGCAACAACCTGGGCCAGCCGGGGAACGTTGCGACCACGCTCGCGACCATGCGCGCGCTGGCCGGGCAGCGCGCGCACTTCACGCATCTCCAGTTCCACAGCTATGGCGGGGAGCGGGGGAAAGGGTGGACGTCGGCCGCGCGACACGTGATCGAGCACGTGAACGCGCATCCGGAAGTGAGCGTGGACGTCGGCCAGGTGATGTTCGGTCCTGCGACGACGGTCACCGCCGACAGTCCCGTCGAGTACCTGCTGCACGCGAGCACGGGACGCAAGTGGGTGAACCTGGATATCGAGCTCGAGACCGGATGCGGGATCGTCCCGTACTCGTACAAGGAGACGGCCGCGGTGGCGGCGCTGCAGTGGGCGGTCGGGTTGGAGTTGTTCCTGCTGGCGCGCGATCCCTGGCGGGTCGTGCTCTCGACCGATCACCCGAATGGCGGCTCGTTTCTCTCGTACCCGCGGCTCATCCGGCTGCTGATGGACCGGGCGTATCGCGACGAGCAGCTGAAGCGGGTGAACCAAAAAATGCTCGCGGGGAGCGCCCTGCGCGACGGGCTGGCGCGCGAATACACGCTCTCCGAGATCGCGGTCGTCACGCGCGCGGGCCCGGCGCGCCTGCTCGGCCTGAAGAACAAAGGGCACCTGGGCACGGGCGCGGACGCCGACGTGAGCATCTACGCCAACGACCCGGACCGCGCGCAGATGTTCGCGACGCCGCGGCACGTGATCAAAGGGGGCGCCGTCGTGGTGGAGGACGGCCAGCTGCGGCGGGCGCCCGCGGGGCGGCGGCTCGTGGTGCGACCCGAATACGATCCCGCCGTCACGCGCGACCTGCAACGCTTCTTCGACGACTACGCCTGCGTGGCGTTCGCGAACTACGGCGCGGAGCCGGTGGCGTGAAGATCGAGGGCGTGACCATCGAGGACACATTCGCCGAAGCGTTCACGATGCGGGTCGCGCGGCTGATCATCACCGGGCGGAACGCGAAGTGGGCGAGAGAGGCCGCCGTCAAGCTCACGGGCTTCGCCACATCGGTGATCGGCTGCAAGTGCGAGGCGGGGATCGAGCGTGAGCTCACCGGGGACGAGACCCCCGACGGGCGGCCGGGCGTGAGCGTACTGTTTCTGACGCTGGACAAGGAAAGCCTCCCAGAGCAGCTGATCGTCCGGATCGGCCAGACGGTGCTCACCTGCCCCACCACGGCCTGCTTCGACGGCCTCACGCTGGCGCCCGACCGGCTGGCGGTGGGCAAGGCGCTTCGGGTGTTCGGCGACGGATTCCAGGCGAGCAAGGTGATCGGGGGCAAGCGCTACTGGCGTCTGCCCGTCATGGAGGGAGAGTTCCTGGTCGAGGAGACGTTCGGCATGCAGAAGGGGGTCGGGGGCGGGAATTTTCTGATCCTGGCGGAAAACGCCGACGCGGCGCTCGCCGCAGCCGAGGCCGCCGTCGTCGCCATGACGAACTTGCCGGGGGTGATCCTCCCGTTCCCCGGCGGCGTGGTGCGGAGTGGGAGCAAGGTCGGCTCGAAGCGCTACAAGAACATGATTGCCACGACGAACGACCCCTTCGACCCCACGCTGCGCGCGATCACCGCGTCACAGGTCCCAGTGGGGGTCAACAGCGTGCTCGAGATCGTGCTCGACGGCACCGACGCCCCAGCGATCGAGGCGGCGATGCGCGTCGGGATCCGCGCCGCGTGCCGACCCGGCGTCGTGGCGATCACGGCGGGGAACTACGGCGGCAAGCTGGGGCCGCATCACTTTCATCTCCGGAAGATTCTGGCATGAGCGACGCCGTGGTGCTGACGCTCGCCACCGCCCCGACGCGCCCGCTCGTCGCGGACTGCATCGCGGCCGACCGTTTCACATCACTCGGCGCCCGCGACATCGGGCAGTTGCCCGTGACGCACGGGGGGCGGCGCGCGCGATTGGGTGACTTCTTCACGGTGACGGGCGAGCGCTCGGCCACGCTGCGCATCGCCGGCGACCTGACGAAGGTCGAGGGCATCGGTGCCGGCATGGCCGGGGGCGATCTGGTCGTCGACGGCAGCGTGGGGCGCGACCTCGGCCGCGCGATGGCGGGCGGCCGCATCGACGTGCATGGGAGCGCCGGGGAGAATGCGGGCGGTGCGCTCCCGGGAGCCGCCCGCGGCATGACGGGTGGAGAGATCGTCATTCGGGGCGGCGCGGGCGCCCAGGCGGGCGCCGCTGCGCGGCGCGGGCTGATCGTGGTGACGGGTGACGCGGGACCGCAGGCGGGGAGAGGGATGATCGCCGGGACGGTGCTGGTGTTCGGCCGGGCCGCCGCGGGCGCGGGCCGCTTCCTCAAGCGCGGCTCGATCGTCGCGCTCGGCGCGATCGACCGCCCGGCGACGTTCCGCTACGCTTGCACCTACCGTCCGCCGCACCTCCCGCTGCTGTTCCGCTACCTGCGCACCCGCTACGGGCTCGCGATGGGAGACCCGCAGATCACGGGTCGGTACGAACGCTATTCGGGCGACCTGGCCGAGCTCGGCAAGGGCGAGATCCTGCAATGGGTGGCGGAATGAGCGCGGAGCCGCTGGGCCTGAACGAGCGCGCCTGGGAGATCGCGGACCGGATGGCGACGCACGCCGAGGCGATGCGCGTCGTGGCGCGAACGCTGCCTGGCGGGGCGCGCGTCATCGACGCCGGCATCGCGGCGCCGGGAGGCTACGCGGCGGGGCTCGCGCTCGCGGAGATCTGTATGGGCGGCCTCGGGCACGTCGATTACACACCGGTGCTGATCGGTGGCGAGGCGTGGCCCGGCGTGCACGTCTGGACCGATCATCCGGCGGTGAGCTGCATGGCGTCGCAGTACGCGGGGTGGGCGATCCAGGTGGACAAGTATTTCGCGATGGGCTCGGGGCCGCTGCGCGCGCACGCCCGAGTGGAGCGCGAGTTGTTCGCCAGGCTCGGCTACGCCGAAACCGCGCGGCGCGGGGTGCTGGTGCTCGAGACGCGGAGCGCCCCAACGGAGGCCGTAGCCGCCTGGGTGGGCGCGAAGGCGGGGCTGGCCCCGGCACAGCTCACCTTCGTCGTGGCGCCGACGGCGAGCCTCGCCGGCGGCGTACAGATCACGGCCCGCATCCTGGAGACCGGCCTGCACAAGATGGACACGCTGGGATTCGACTTAACGAAGATCGTGAGCGGGATCGGTACGGCGCCGGTCCCGCCGGTGGCGAAGAACGACCTGCGCGGCATCGGCCGCACCAATGACTGCATCCTGTACGGCGGGCGGGCGCGCTACACCGTGAACGCCGAGGACGCGGAGCTCGCCGAGCTCGTGCCGAAAATTCCCGCCTCGGCCTCGAAGGACTACGGCACGCCGTTCTCCGACATCTTCCAGCGGTACGGCGGAGACTTCTACAAGATCGACCCGCTGCTCTTCAGCCCCGCGGAGGTGTGGCTGACGAGCGTCCAGAGCGGAAAGACGTACCACGCGGGTCACCTCAACCCCGAGGTGCTGCGCGCGTCGCTCGTTGAGAGCTGACGCGTCGCGCCCTCACCCACTCCCCACCAAGGAGAGATTTCCATGCAGCAGCGTCCGTTGCTGAGCCTCGCCGCCCTCGCCCTCGCGGCCGCCTGCTCCAAGCCGGCGTCGCAGCAACCGCAGCAAGCGCCGGTCGTACAGTGGGCGGTGGTCGTGCTGTACAACCAGCCGAAGGACACGACGGCGTTCGAAAAGTACTACGCCGAGAAGCACGTGCCGCTGTTCGCATCGCATGCGCAGGAGATCGGGGTCACGCGCGTGGAATTGGTGAAGTTCCCGGCGACCATCGACGGTCAGCGACCGGCGCTGTATCGCATGGCCGATCTGCGGTTCGAGTCCCGCGCGGCGCTCGAGAAAGGGATCGCGACGGCCGGATTCAAGGCGGCGGCGGCGGACCTAGCCAACTTCGCCACGGGCGGTGTGACCGTCCTGATCGGCCAGAAGACGAATTAGCCGGCGTGCGCATCGCGATTCTCGCCGCGCGGCAGGGCTGGCACACCGACGAGCTCTGCCGCGCGCTCGCCGCGCGGGGCCATGAGGGGCGGGTCCTTCCCTACGAGGCGCTGGTGGCGCGGCTCGGCGGTGCGGCACCGGGGTTTGCCGCCGGCGAGACCGACCTGGGCGCCTGCGACGCTGTGCTGGCGCGCATCATCCCTGCAGGCTCCCTCGAGCAGATCATCTTCCGGGTGGACACGCTGCACGCGCTCGAGGAGCAGGGCGTCCCCGTCATCAACTCCCCACGCGCGATCGAGCGCACGGTGGACAAGCTGTGGACCACCGCCCTCCTCGCGCAGGCGGGGCTCGCGGTTCCCGAAACCATCGTGTGCGAAAGCCCGGACGCAGGGTTGGCGGCGTTCCGCCAGCTGCAGGACGTGATCGTGAAACCGCTGTTCGGCTCGATGGGGCTCGGGATGGTGCGCGTGACGACTGAAGAGATGGCGTTCCGGGTGTTTCGCACGCTGGAGACGATCCGGGGGGTATATTATGTGCAGCGTGCCGTCGATCACGACGGGTGCGACGTGCGGGCCTTCGTGGTGGGCGGCCGCGTGGTCGGCGCGATCGAGCGCAGCGCGGCCGGCTGGAAGACGAACCTGGCGCGCGGCGGGCGGGCGCAGGCGACCACGCTCTCGGTGGAGCGCACGGATCTGGCGCTCCGCGCCGCCCGGGCCGTCGGGGCCGATTACGCAGGCGTCGACCTGCTCCCGGCGCGGGACGGCACGGACTATGTCGTCGAGGTAAACGGAATCCCCGGATGGCGCGGCCTGCAGGAAGCGACGTCCGTCGACGTCGCGGCAACGATCGTCGAGCATCTCCTCGGACGCCTGACGTCCGCGTGAGCCCGACCGCCCGCGCGGCCGAAGTCGCCGCCGCGGCGCAGCTCGCCTGCCTGCTCGAGGCGAGCGCCCCGAAACCCGGCAACGTGTCCCCGCTCGCCCGCTTCCACGATGCGACGTACGAGGACTTCCTCGCGAGCGCGGTGGCGATCGGCCCGGCACTCGCCGCCGCGGGAGAGCGCCCGCTCGGCGCCACGATCCGCGCCGCGGTGGAAGCCACCGCCCGCTGGGTGCCGTCCAACACGAACCTCGGTCTGATCCTGCTGCTCGCCCCGCTCGCCCGGGCCGCCCTGCTGTCGTCCCCCGACGATGCCGCGCTGCGGGCGAGCGTCGCCACGACGCTGGGCGAGACCACGGTGGCAGACGCGCGGGAGGCATACGCCGCCATCCGCCAGGCACGGCCCGCCGGCCTGGGCCGCTCGCCGGAGCAGGACGTCGCCGGTCCGCCAACCGTGACGCTGCGTGACGCGATGGCCCTCGCGGCCCCGCGGGATGCGATCGCGCGCGAGTACGCCACCGATTTCCAGACGACGTTCGACGCCGCTGCGCCGGTCCTGCGACGCGGGCTCGCCGCCGGCCTTTCCTGGAGCGATGCGGTCGTCGAGACGTATCTCACGCTGCTCGCGGGCTGGCCCGACACCCACATCGCGCGCAAGCTCGGCCCCGAGGAAGCGGTCCGCGTGCAGCAGCGGGCGCGGGAGGTGATCGATGCCGGGGGCGTGCGCACACCCGCGGGGCGCGCGGCGATCGCCGCCCTCGATGGCGCGCTGCGCGACAAACGCAATGCGAGGAACCCCGGCGCCACCGCCGATCTCACCGGCGCCGCGATCTGCGTGGTCCTGCTCGAGGGCGGTTGGGGGAGGCGTGATGGCCGCGCGTAAGGTGTTCCGGGTCGCCGTGACGAAGGACAACCACGTCTTCGCCTCCGCGCACTTCATCACGTTCCCGGGGCACCGCTGCGAGACGCTGCACGGTCACAACTACCGCACGCACGTCGTGGTCGAAGGCGGCCTCGATCCCGAGGCGCACTACGTCGTGGATTTCTCCGAGCTGAAACAACTGATGAAGCGCCTCACCGACGAGATCGATCACAAGGTGCTGCTGCCGCTCCAGAATCCGAAGATCCAGGTCCGGGAAGACGGCGACAGCGTGGCGGTCGCCGTCAACGGCAGGCCCCGCTACGTCTTCCCCAAGGGCGATTGCGCTCTGCTCCCCATCCCGAACACGACGGTCGAAATGCTGGCACAGTATCTCGCGGGGCGCGTGAGCCGGGAGCTCACGCCCTCCCCCGGAGTGGAGCTGCGGGCCATCGAAGTCGAGGTCGAAGAGAACTTCGGCCAGTCCGCGACCTACCGCGAGTCGCTCGAGTGACGCCTGTCCTCGAGCGATGCCGGCCCGCGACGCCGTACGGCGTCGAGATCCCCGCGTCCCACTCGGCCGTCGTGCAGCGCCGTGGCGAGCAACGCCGCGTCGCACCCCGCGTCCACGAGCCGTTCGAGATCCTCGCGCCCCCGCACGCCGCCGCCGACCAGGAGCTCGACCTCCGGCACGGCACCGCGCACGGCGTCCACCAACCCCAGATCCGGGCCGTGCCGTGCCCCGACGCGAGCGAGATCGAGCACGAGCAGCGCCGCCGCGCCGGCGGCCACGGCCGCGCGCGCCAGCTCGAGCGGCGAGCCGCGATGGGGCGCCCCCGGCGCGAGCACGGGCTGCCCGTCGCGCAGGTCGAGGCTGAACACGATCCGCTCAGGGCCGATCGCGCCGGCGATCGCTTCCAGGGCACCGAGGGTGGGCAGCGTCTCCAGCCCCACGACGACCCGCGCAGCGCCCTCTGCGAGGAGTGCCGCCGCACTCGCCGGACCGGCGACGCCCCAGTCGACGAGCAACCGACAGCCACCGTCGACGAGGGTCCGCACCAGGGCGCGGTGCGGCTGGCCGCCCGTGATTGCGTCGAGATCCGCGACGTAGCACTCGTCGCAGCCGAGCCGCTCGCGGAACGCGCGCGCGAGCGCGACCGCGTCTCCCACGGCCATCGCAGCCACCAGCACCGACTCGACGGGCTCGTAGCCCCCCCGCACGCCGCCCCGCGCCAGCACCGCGCGACCCGCCTGGAGATCGAGCACGGGGATTACGCGCACGGCAGCGTCCTCCGGAGTCCCCGCGTATGAAGGGGGTGCTCGGGTGGGATATCGGCGGCGTGAACACGAAGGCGGTGCGCGTCGCCGGGACCCGCGTCGTGGCCGTTCGAGCGGTGCCGTACGAAATCCAGCGCGATCCCGCCGCGCTCGCGCCGCTGCTCGCCCGCCTCGCCGGGGAGGTGGGCGGGACGCCGGCGGACGCTCACGCGGTCACCATGACCGCGGAGCTGTCGCAGATCTTTCGGACCAAGCGCGACGGCGTGGCGTTCGTCGTCGACGCTGCCACCCGCGCGTTTCCCGACGGGCTGGTGCGAGTGTACGCGGTCCAGGGGCGCTGGCTCACGGCGGACGACGCACGCCGCGAGCCGCTCGCGGTAGCCGCCGCCAACTGGGCGGCCGCGGCGCGCCTCGTGGCCCGGAGCTTCCCCGATTGCATTCTGATCGACGTCGGCTCCACGACCACCGATATCATCCCGATCGCGGGCGGCGTACCGGCCGCCCTCGGCCGCACGGACCCTGAGCGGCTGCGCGAAGGGGAGCTCGTATACACCGGAGCGCTGCGGACGCCGGCCGAGGCCATCGCTGCCCACGTCCCGCTCGGGGGCAGGGCCACCGGCGTGTCGGCGGAGGGGTTCGCGCTCGCGGGCGACGTCCACGTGTGGCGGCGGCAGCTCGCGCCGGCTGACTACACCGTGGCCACGCCGGACGGGCGAGCGGCGGCGCGAGAGCTCGCCGGAGAGCGCCTCGCGCGCGTGGTGTGCGGCGATCGTGAGATCCTCGATGAGGCCGCGATCGACGCCATTGCGGAGGCGTTGTGGGACGCCCAGGTCACCCGTATCGCCGAGGCCGTCGGCCGCGCCCGGCGGCGCCACCCCGCCCTCGAGCTCGCAGTCGTCACGGGCCTGGGAGATTTCCTCGCCGCGGAAGCGGCCCGGCGCGCCGCCCTGCGGGTCACCCATCTTTCGGCCGCGCTCGGCCCCGCCGCCCGTCACGCGCCCGCGGCGGCGGTCGCGCTCCTGCTCGCCGCAGAGCTCGCTCGAGAGACGGTGACCTCGTGACGGACGAAACACAGGTCATCCACACCGTCGTCAAGGTCGGAGGCGGACTGCTCAGCAAAGCCGGGGCGTTCGATCTCGTCACGGAGGCCCTTACCGCATTCAGCCCGCGGCGCCGGCTCGTCATCGTGCCGGGGGGCGGACCGTTCGCCGATGCCGTCCGCACCATGTTCCGCCGCATCAAGATCGGCGAAGACGCGGCGCACTGGATGGCCGTGCTCGGGATGGATCAGTATGCGCACGTCCTGACCGCTCGCCTGCCGGGTGCCGTGCTCGTCGAGCAGCAGGCGGAGATCGTCGCGGCACGGCAGGCCGGGCGCCTCCCGGTCCTCGCGCCGTACCGCTGGGTCCGCGCCGCCGACCCGCTCCCCCACACCTGGGAGATCACGAGCGACTCGATCGCCGCCTGGCTCGCCGGGATGCTGGGGGCCCGCCGCATCGTCCTGATCAAGCCGGCGGGGGGCGACCCGCGCAAGCTCGTCGATTCCCTGTTTCTCCGCACCCTGCCGCCGGCAGTGGAGCATTTCATCGTCACGGCCGACGACCTCGGGCAGCTCGATGTCGCGCTAGACGAGGGCCGCGGCCGCCAGGGGCGCCGAGCGCGCCAGGGCTGACAGCGCCGTCACACGCGCGCGGGACACACGCCCTGTCCTGCCGCCGACGCACGCCGCGCCCCGTACCCCGACCACGTCGGCGCCGAGCGCGCACGCCGTGGCGAAGTCCGCTCCGCGGAGGCTCCCCGCCAGACAGGCGAATAAGCCGGCGCCGTGCGCCGCGCCGACCCACGCCCCGACCACCTCGGGCTCGAGCAGCGTGAATAGACCCGCATCTTTCACCATGGTGTCGAGCAGCACACCCACCGCGTCGGTCTCCACCGCCAGCGCGAGCAGCGCAGCGGGTTCGATGGCGCGCGCGCGCCGCCAGTCGGCATAGCCGACCAGGACCAGGCCGGTGCGCGCGCCCGCGCCGCGCCGTGCGGCCGCTGCACGCCGCGGCGCCTGTGACACGGCAGCGGCACCGCGAAATCCCAGCTTCACGAACGCCGCTCCGACGCGCGCGGCGGCGCGGGCGCGGCGCTCCACCGACACGGCCGGGCCCCGGTCCCCGAGCGCCGCGCTCAAGGGACGACCCGCGCCGATGGCGCTGCGCAGCGCGCCCAGCAGCTCGACCCGCACCGCGCCCAGGGCGCCGTCCCGCGGATCTTTCGCATCGATCACGTCCGCGCCGCCGAGCAGCGCGGCTCGCGCTTCGGACGCATCGGCAACGCTGACCAGCAACTGCATGTGCGGCGGCTCCCTTGTGGGGGTCCCAAACTCGCCGATAGGTTAGGCTTCCGGAGACCTGATGTCAAAACGACAGCCGGAGGGAGCGGTGCAGGCGGCGCCGCAGGAGGGGGCGGGGGCGGCGCACGGCGCGGCCGGCCCGACGCTCGCCGGAAAAGTGGTGCTCATCACCGGGGCCTCGAGCGGCATCGGCCGTGCCATCGCGCTCGCGTGCGCCGAGGCCGGTGCCGACCTGGCTCTCACCTATCGCGCCAACCGCCACGGCGCCGACGACACCGCCGAGCGGGTGCGCGGGCACGGCCGCCGGGTCGAGCTCTACTCCGTCGACGTGGCGGACGAGCCAGCCCTCGAAACGCTGGCCACCCGCGCCCGCGACGCGTTCGGCCGGGTGGACGTGTGGGTGAACAACGCCGGCGCCGACATCCTTACAGGGGAAGCGTCGCGGCTCACCTGGGTCGAAAAGCTCGACCGGCTACTCGCCGTGGATCTCCGCGGCACGGTGGTCGCCTCTTGGAAGGCGGTCGCCCTGATGCGGGCGCAGCCGGCGGGCGGCGTGATCCTGAACGTGTCGTGGGACCACGTGCTCGGGGGCGGTGAGAAGGGCGGATACGCCGAGGTGTTCTGCGCCGCCAAAGGCGGAGTGTATTCGTTCAGCCGCGCCCTGGCCCGCTCGGTGGCGCCGCACATCCGCGTGAACGTACTCGGGCCCGGCTGGATCGAGACCGCGTACGGTGAATCCCTCGACCCGACGGTGAAGGAGCGGATCACGCGATCGATACCGCTGGGCCGCTGGGGCAGCGCGCAGGACGTGGCATACGCAGCGGTCTATCTCGCTTCGGATGCGGCTTCCTACGTCACCGGTCAGATGCTGATGATCAACGGCGGGGGCGTGGTCTAGCCCCCGAACAAGGAGATGTGTATGGCGCAGAAAGACCCGACGTACAACGAGGCGCAGATCGAGCAGAAGCTGAAGGAGTTACCGGGGTGGTGGTATGAAGACGGCTGGATCCGGCGGACCTACAAGACGGACGGCTGGCCGACCACGCTGATGCTGGTGAACGCGATCGGCTACTTCTCCGAGGCGGCCTACCATCATCCGGACCTGTCGGTCACGTGGGGCAGGGTGATCGTGAAGCTCCAGAACCACGCGGCGGGCGGGATCACCGACAAGGACTTCGAGCTGGCGCGCAAGCTCGAGGAGGTCGTGCTGTGGCGCCCCACGGGCGGGGCCCTCGAAGGAACGCCGAACAAGTTCGTGCGGTCGGGCGACCCGCGGTGACGGCTGCCCCGGAGGAAGCCGCACCGCGCCGCGTGCTGTTCGTCACGGGCAAGCTTGCCGAGCCGGCGCTGCGTCGCACGCTCGGCGAGATGGCGCCGGCATTCGCGTACGACGTCGCGGTCATGAAGATCACCGTGGCCGCGCTGATGACGACGCCGTGGATCGCGCGCTTCCTGGTGGTGCCCGCCGGCACGGACCTCGTGCTGATCCCGGGCCTGTGCGAGGGAGACGCCGCGGTGATCGCGGAGCGGGCGGGGGGGGGCGTGCGCGTCGAAAAGGGGCCGAAGGACCTGCACCAGATCCCCGAGTATTTCGGCCGCGCGGCGGCGGCGCGGGACTACGGCGCGTACGCCATCGAGATCGTGGCGGAGGTGAACAACGCACCGCGCCTGGAGCGCGCGGCGCTGCGCCGGGAGGCCGACCACTATCGGGCGAGCGGCGCCGACGTGATCGACATCGGCTGCACCCCGGGACGCGAGTTCCCGGGACTTGCGGACACGGTGCGGGAGCTGGTCGACGCGGGGATGCGGGTGAGCGTCGACTCCTTCGACGCAGGCGAGATCCGCACGGCCGTGGCGGCGGGCGCCGAGCTCGTGCTGTCCATCAATCGATCCAATCTCGACGTCGCGCGGGACTTCACGGGCACGGCCACGCGCGTGGTCGTGATCCCCGACTTCGGCCAGGGTCTCGAGACGCTCGAGCCGACCATCGCCGCGCTCGAGCGCTGGGGTGTGTCGTACCTGATCGACCCGGTGATCGAGCCGATCGGCTTCGGATTCTTCGCCTCGCTCGGACGCTTCGCCGAGGTGCGCCGCCGACACCCGCTGGCACCGCTGTTCATGGGCATCGGCAACATCACCGAGCTCACCGCCGCAGACACGACCGGCGTGAACGCCCTGCTGATCGCGATGTGCGAGGAACTGGGAGTGCGCGCCGTTCTCACGACCGAGGTGATCCCCTGGGCCCGGGGCGTCGTGCGTGAAGTGGACATCGCGCGGCGCCTCATGCACCACGCCGTCGCCCGCCAGACGCTCCCCAAAGGGGTGGACGACCGGCTCGTCACCCTCAAGGATCCCACGATCCGCGCGTACCCGGAAGCCGAGCTGCGCGAGCTGCAGGCCCGCGTGACCGACCCAAACTTCCGCATCTTCGCGGATCGCGAGGTCATCACCGTTTTCAACGACGAGGTCTTCGTCCGGGGCACGGACATCCAGGAGATCTTCGCGCAGCTCGGCGTCGACGAGGCGACCCACGCGTTCTACCTCGGCCGCGAGCTGATGAAAGCGCGGCTCGCTCTCGCACTCGGCAAGAACTACCGCCAGGAGGGGGCGCTCGAGTGGGGCTACCTCACGCCGCCGGACGACCGTGGCCCCGAGCACGTGCGCCTCACGCAGCGGTCCAGACGCTCCCGCGAGCGTCGCAAGGCGAAGGGCGGCGCGTGAGCGAGACGGCGCCGCTCGTGGAAGAGCTGGTCCCGGTCCCCGATCCCGTCGAGACGTGCGCCCAGTTGGCCGACCTACCGTTCGTCGTGTTTCTCGACAGCGCCACGCATCCGGAGCAGGTCGGCCGCCACTCGTTCCTCGCGGCGGACCCGGCAACGGTGGTGCGCTCGAAGGGCGCGCTCACCCAGCAGCTCGGCGGCGGCCGCTGGACCCGGGTTGCCGCGGACCCCGTAGCCCGCGTCGGCGCGATCCTCGAGCCGTTCGCCGCGGAGCCGGTGCCCGGCATCCCGCCGTTTCAGGGCGGGGCGGCGGGCTACGTGGGCTACGATTGGGGCGCTCAGCTCGAGCGCGTGCCACGGACCCGCTATGACGACCTCGCGATCCCGGACGTGATGCTGGGCCTGTACGACTGGGTCATCGCCTGGGACCACCAGACGGAGCGGGCGTGGGTGATTTCGACGGGGATCCCCGAGCAGGGGACGGCGCGGCGCGAGCGGGCGGCGCGGCGACTGGAATTCGTGAAGCAGCGGCTCGGGCTCCGCGGTCCGGACGGCGGGGGGCTCCCGGAGCGACTGCGTATTCTTGTCGCGCAGGGAGCCCCCCGCCGTCCGGACCGCCCAGCTGCGCCCTCGTACCCCGTCCCCGATTTGCCCGGCGTCCGCTCCAACTTCACCCCCGAGGGCTACCTCGACGCCGTCGCGCGGGTCATCGAGTACGTATACGCCGGCGACATCTTTCAGGCGAACCTGTCGCAGCGACTCCAGGCGCCGCTCGCGGGGACCCCGTTCGAGCTGTACCGCCGCCTGCGGCAGCGCAACCCGGCCCCCTTCGCCGGATTCCTTGATTTCGGCGACGTCGTCATGGCGAGCTCATCCCCCGAGCGGTTCCTGCGGGTCGACGACGGCCGCCGAGTCGAGACGCGCCCCATCAAGGGCACGCGGCCGCGCGGGGTCGGCCCGGAGCACGACGCGGCACTCGCCCTCGCGCTCGCCGAGAGCGACAAGGACATGGCAGAGAACGTGATGATCGTGGACCTGCTGCGGAACGACCTGTCGCGGGTATGCCAGCCCGGCACCGTGCGCGTACCCGAATTGTTCGCGCTCGAGCACTACCAGACCGTCCACCACCTCGTGTCGACCGTCGTGGGCGAGCTCGCGCCCGAGCACGACGGGCTCGACCTGTTGCGCGCGGCGTTTCCCGGCGGCTCCATCACCGGCGCGCCCAAGGTACGGGCGATGCAGATCATCGCCGAGCTCGAGCCGACGCAGCGTGCCGTGTACTGCGGCTCGATCGGCTACGTGAGCGTCACCGGGGCGCTGGACACGAGCATCGTCATCCGCACCTGTCTGGTGGTCGGCCGCGACGTGTATTTTCAGGCCGGCGGCGGCATCGTCGCCGATTCCGACCCCGCGCAGGAGTACCGGGAGACGCTCGACAAGGCCCGCGGCCTGATCGCCGCCCTCGAGCCATGATACTGCTCATCGACAACTACGACTCGTTCGTGCACAACCTGGCGCGCTATGTAAGGGAGCTGGGAGAGGAGACGGTGATACGACGCCATGACGCGACGTCGTACGAGGAGATCGAGCAGCTCCGACCCTCGCACATCATCATCTCCCCGGGCCCGTGCTCGCCCGGCGAGGCCGGAATCTCGACGGATGTGGTGCGCCGCTTCGGGGCTACGACGCCCATCCTCGGCGTGTGCCTGGGCCATCAGTGTATCGGCGCCGCCTACGGCGCCGCCATCGTGCGGGCGGGGCGGCCGGTGCACGGCAAGGCGTCCCGCATCCAGCACGACGGCCGCGGCATCTTCGCCGGGCTGCCGAACCCGTTCCAGGCGGCCCGCTACCACTCGCTCGCCATCGCCCGCAACGGCGTGCCGCCGGTGCTCGCCGTCACGGCCACCGCCGACGACGGGGAGATCATGGCGGTCGCGCACGTGCGGCACCCAGTGATCGGCCTGCAGTTTCATCCGGAATCGGTGCTGACCGAGCACGGCTATCGCCTGCTCGATCGCTTCCTGCACGGGGCCGCCACCCCGGCGCACCCGCTCCCGAATCGAGCCGACGGGGCCGACGGCGGGAGCGCGCGCGCGCCCGCGCCGCCACGGGAGTTCGTGCCGCCGCCCGCCGCAGTTGTCCGGTGATCATCGAGTCGATCCTCACGACGCTCGACGTCGCCGGGACGCCCAACTTCGCGCCGATGGGCGTCGAGTGGGGCGAGCAGGAGATCGTCATCAAACCGTTTCTCGAGACCACCACCTTCCAGAATCTGCGCGATACCCGGGCCGCCGTCGTGAACCTGACGGACGACGTCATGCTGTTCGCGCAAGGCGCGATCGCCACGGTGCAGTTTCCGGCAGCGCCGGCGACGGCCGTGCGCGGCGTCGTGCTCGAGGCCGTGTGCTCGTGGCGGGAGGTGGAGGTGCGCTCGCTCGACGCCACACCGCCGCGAGCCCGCGTGGTGACCGCGGTGGTGCATCGGGGGTTTCGGCGTGAGTTCCTGGGCTTCAACCGG
>Ga0209806_1001017_pt1 | contig 18864 bp, 19 predicted proteins | sample GraSoiAngelo_152_FD_186166 | JGI IMG/M metagenome (GOLD analysis project Ga0209806, IMG submission 186166) | Grasslands soil microbial communities from the Angelo Coastal Reserve, California, USA - 14_1009_12_30cm (SPAdes) (version 2) | ecosystem: Environmental > Terrestrial > Soil > Grasslands ... | reverse complement strand
CGAGCCCATATACGTCCACGGCGAAACGTCCAGTCGCGCCGGCCACCGGCGCGACCGCGCGATGGACGTCATCCACCCGATCGAGCTCGATATGACCAAGGAAGTGCAGGGTCAGGTGGATGCCCTCGGGTGGGCTGGTACGTACCACCTCGCTCAGGGGGGCGAGCGCCTCCATGGCCGCCACCAGGCTTGACTTGACCGCGGCGGGCAACTCCACCGCGATGAAAACCCGCCAGCGCTCCGGGCCCTGGCTCACCGCGCCTGGTTCAGCGCTCCCGGCTGAGGGCGACGGCGCCGAAGAATTCGAACACGAATTTGAGCGCGGCCAGGCTGGTGACGTGTCCCAGGTCGAGCGGCGGCGCTACCTCGTCTACATCCAGGCCGGCCAGCTTCACCCCGCGCAGACCGTAGAGAAAGTCGAGCAGCTGTCGCGTCGTCAGGCCACCCGCGGAGGGGATCCCGGTCCCCGGGGCTACCGATGGATCGAGCGAGTCGATGTCAAGCGAAATATGCAGCGCGTCGGCGCCGGCGCGCTTCTCGACGATCTCGCGAAGGCGCTCGGGCTCGAGCCGTGCCGCTTCGGCGCTCGGGATCAGCGTGATCCCGGTTTTGCGGACGAACTCGACTTCCTCCCAGTCAAAGTCACGGCACCCCAGTAGGACCACCTTCCTCGGGTCGATCTCGGCCATCTCCAGGCCCCGGCGCAGGGCGCAGCCGTTCGACCAGCGGGAGTGTCGCGAGACGTCGTTCAGGTCGGGATGGGCATCGATGTAGAGGACGGCGAGGCGGCCGTTGTGACGCCGCTGCTGCGCGATCAGGGTGGGCGCCACGGTTGTGTGGTCGCCTCCGAGGACGACCGGGATTGTCCCCGCGGGCGTGCGCTCGATGCTTGCCGCCAGGGCCTCGACATTCGCGCCCATGTCACCCGCAACCAGGGACAGGTCTCCCCCGTCCTCCACCGTCAGCTGCTCGAACCTTTCCGCGCGCTCGGTGATGGGCGCAAAGATGGCCGAAAGCCGCCGTAGCTCAGCGGGAGCCTGTGCGGCGCCCGGACGGTAGAACGAACCCCTGTCCAGGGGAACTCCCATGATCCTGACGTCGGGCGCGAGGCCGGCCCCGGGAGGCTTGAGCCCGGCCCACGGCGAAAGGCCCTCGGCGTTGAAATCGCCGGCGGTCATCGCGCCAGGAATCCGGTTATCGCCTGCACCTGGGCGCTGATCAGGGCGGGAGTCCAGCCGTGGCCGGCGTCCTCGATCACCCGGACCTCCGCCTGCGGGATCGCCTTTCCCAGGTCTTTGATGGCGCCGGTGTCGACCATCTTGTCGTCACCCGCCACCACGATCAGGATGGGTTTGCTCCAGCCATGGAGGAAGACGCGATAGTCCTGACGAACGGCGTCTTTAAGCCAGCCACGGGAGGCTGTCCCGTCGGCACGACACTGGTTCTGAAAGTTGATCAGGGCGTCGACCGGGTCCACACCTGGACCCTCTACCAGGACCCGCTTGTACACGTCTGAGACAAAACGGTTGCGGCGCAGGCGGTCGACGCACCAGAAAACCGGCGCAGACGTGAAAACGGAAACCTGCCGCTTGAAGCCCGGCCGCAGCGTCGTCGGCGAGTAGATAGGCGTATGCAGCACGAGCCTGGTTACCGCGTCCGGGTGGCGGGATGCATATTCCAGCGCCACGGTCGCGCCCAGGCAGATGCCGCCGACGTCGTGTGGCGGGAGCTCCAGTCGCTCGGCAAAGGCGTGCATGAACTCGGCGTGCGAGGCAACCGTGGTTGGTGCGGCGCCCGCGGCCGTCTCGCCGCAACCGGGCAGGTCCGGGATCAATACTCTCCGGTGACCGGCGAAGGCCGGGCCCCAGGTGTGGAAGTTCTCGAGCGAGCCGATGAATCCGTGACACAACAGGAGCGGATGCCCCGATCCCTCGTCGAGGTAGCGGACCCGGCGTCCCAGTACCTCGACGAACTGCACGTTGAGCGTGCCGAGCGTCATCGGGCTACGCCCTATTCCTTGTCGATCTGCGCGCGTTGCAGGCGGCCGCTGTAGTCGACGTAGATTGTCTTCCACTCGGTGAACTCGTCGAGCGCGACCGTGCCGGCTTCGCGGTGACCGTTGCCGGTGTTCTTCACCCCGCCGAAGGGCAGCTGGATCTCGGCACCGATGGTGGGGGCGTTGACGTAGACGATCCCCGATTGCATCTCGTCCACGGCGTGGAACGCCTTGGTCAGGTCATTGGTATAGATCGACATGGACAGGCCGTATTGCGTGGAGTTCGCCACCTCGAGCGCCTCTTCCAGGTTGCTGACCGGCAGGACCAGGGTGGATGGGCCGAAGATCTCCTCCTGCGCCATCCGCATATCCTTGCGGCCGTCGGCAAAGATGGTCGGCCGGTAGAACCAACCCTCGTCACCGGCGAACTCGCCGCCGTGGACCAGCCGGGCGTGCTCCTTCTTCCCGATCTCGGTGTACTCGTGCACCTTTTTGAGCGCCGACTCGTTGATCACCGGACCCATGTCGGTATCGGGCTGGAGCCCATCGCCGACCTTCATCTTCGCCGCCCGCTCCTGGAGCTGGTTGGTGAAGTCCTTCTCAACCGCCTTGCTCACTATCAACCGGGAGGCCGCCGTGCAGCGCTGGCCCGAGGTGCCGAAGGCCGCCCACAGAGCGCCGTCGACGGCGAGCGGGATATCCGCGTCGTCGAGCACCACGATCGCGTTCTTTCCGCCCAGCTCGAGCCCGAGCCGTTTCAGGTTGCGCCCCGCCAGCTCCGCGATGTGCCTGCCCGCCGCGGTCGACCCCGTGAACGATATCCCCGCGACCCGCGGATCCTGGACGAGCGGGTCGCCCACCTCGCTACCGCTGCCGGTGACCAGGTTGAGCACCCCACCTGGCAGCCCCGCCTCCTCGAAGATCTCGACCAGCTTGGTGGCCACGATGGGCGTGTCCGACGCGGGTTTGAAGACGACCGCGTTGCCCGCCATCACCGCCGGGAAGATCTTCCAGGAGGGGATCGCCATCGGGAAATTCCATGGGGTGATGCAGGCGATCACGCCGAGCGGCTCGCGCACGGTCATGGACCATTTGTTTCGCAGCTCGGAAGGGACCGTCTCCCCGTGCGGGCGACGGCCGAACCCGGCCGCGTACTTGGCCATGTCGATTGCTTCCTGGACGTCGCCGCGCGCCTCCTTGAGCACCTTGCCCATCTCCTGGGTCATGATCCGGGCCAGCTCTTCTTTGCGCTGCTCGAGCAGGATGCCGGCCCGCAAACAGATCTCTCCCCTGGTGGGCGCCGGTGTCTTCCGCCAGCCCGGGAACGCCTTCTGAGCGGCCTCGATGGCGGCGTCGGCGTCGCGCTTGTCGGACGCCTGCATCACCCCCAGCACCTGGCCCTTGTGCGCGGGATTGGTCGAGCTGAAGGTCTTGCCCGTCCTGGACTCGACCCAGCGGCCCCCGATGTAGTTCTTGTAGGTCTTGACGTCGGCCTTGCGCTCGGTGCCGGTCGTCATCGTCTGGCTCATGCTGCCACCTCCTGAAACGCCGCGTTCAAAATCTCCCAGCCTTCGTCGAGCTCGTCCTGCGAGAGGTTGAGCGGTGGCACGATCCGCAATACGTTGTCGTGCGTGCCGCAGCTCAGGATCACCAGGCCCGAGTCGAGGCAGACCTTGCGGATCCTGGCCTGCAGCTCCTTGTCGGGCGCACCGTCCTTCTTTACCAGCTCGACGCCCACCATCAAGCCCAGCCCTCGCACGTCTCCGATGGATGGGGTGCGCGCCTTGAGCTCCAGGAGCCGGCGCATCAGCTCGGCACCGCGGGTCACCGCGTTGGCGAGGATGTGTTCCTGCTCGATCACGTCCAGGGTGGCGATCCCCGCCGCACAGGCGACCGGGTTACCGCCGAAGGTCGATCCGTGGGCGGCGGGCTCCCACTGGTCCATCAGCCTGGAGCTGGCCACTACCGCGCTCAGCGGCAGACCGGAAGCGATGCTCTTGGCCAGGGTCATGATGTCCGGCACTACGCCCGTGTGCTCGCAGGCGAACATCTTGCCGGTCCGTCCGTAGCCGGACTGCACCTCATCCGCGATCAGCAGGATGTCGTGCCGGTCGCAGAGCTTGCGGAGTCGCGGCATGAAGTCCGCCGGCGGAACCACGTAGCCGCCCTCTCCCAGCACCGGCTCGACGATGAAGGCCGCCACGTTGCGGGGCGGGACCCGGGTGTCGAGCATCTCATCGATGAAATCGAAGACATATTTGAGGGTGGCCTCGTCTCCGGGCCCGGATGGGTTGCGGTAGGCGTAGGGGTAGGGAACGTGATAGATGCTGGGAAGGAACGGTTCGTAGCGTTCGCGGTAGTAGCTCTTCGAGGCTGTCAGCGAAAGCGCCCCGTAGGTCCGACCATGGAACGCACCCTGGAAGGCGATGATCGCCGGCCGCCGGGTGACGTAGCGGGCGAGCTTGACCGCTCCCTCGACCGCCTCAGCCCCGCTGTTGGCGAAGAAGACCTTGTCCAGTTTTCCGGGCGCGACGGCCGCGATTCGCTCGGCCAGCACGATGTTCGGCTCGTGGTGGCCGACCACCGACAGATGGACGAGCTTGTCCAGCTGCTCGTGCGCGGCTCTCAGCACCCACGGGTGCCCGTGGCCGAGGTTGGTGACGGCGATGCCGCAGGCAAAGTCGAGGTAGCGGCGGCCTTCCACTGTATATAGGTAGGAGCCCTTGGCGTGCTCCACCACCAGCGGGGTGTATCGGTAAAGGACCTGCGCGAAGTGGGCCCGCTCGCGGGCGAGCCACTCCTGCGGACTATCGCTTGCGGGGGTTTCTCGTACGACTTTCATCATGCCTCCTTGAATACGCACTCGGGTCGGACCGCGTGGTCGACCCGGATGCCGGAGGCGGCTGCCCATCGGTAGAACACCACCACGAACACTTCAACGGATTGTGGCTCATAGTCCAGCGCAAGGGATAAGCTTACGCCGCTCCGAGGACGCGACGCGGCACGCGCTGTGTGGTGAGGAAGCCGGCGAACATGATCAGCACCCCCACCGCCTGGCTCACGTAGAAGAGCTCGTACACCCCCAGCCGACTGAGTCCCGTGCCGGAGGCGACGACCAGCGCCCCGACGGCTATCAAGACCATCGACCAGACGCGCTCACGCGGCTGTCCCCGCCGCCAGAGTCCGTAGGCGGACCAGAGCGCGCCTCCCACCAGGACCACCGTCCCGCTGATGTTGATCAGGACCGCCGTCGCAATCGCGAGGGCGTTGAAAATGCCGCCGGTGGGGAAGCGCTGGGGGACCTGCCGGGTTTCGAGGAAGGCGCTTCCGACCTGCGCCCCGATCACGCCCACCAGCCCGATGGCTGCGAGCAGGACCAGGACCGTGAGGGCAAGCGAGGCGTAGCGCGGCGCCAGCAGGTAGACGCTTCCGAGCCCGAGGACGCCGACCAGCAGGATGGCGGCAGTGAAGTAGTAGGTCTTGTAGAGGAAGGCGTTCCACAGGCCGCCCGCGCCCAGGGTTTCCGTGAGGGCTGCCACCGCATAAATCGTCAGTGCGATCGCCCAGGCAAGCGTGAAGGGACGGCGTTTGGTTCGGTATTGCAGCCAGAGTGTCAGGGCGAAGGCGGCACTGATCAGCGTGGCCGCCAGCGGGTAGAAGAGCATTCTCGGTTCAGTTTACGGCGGCTATCTCCCTCCCCCTCTGGGGAGGGCGGGGTGGGGGTTTCAGCGAGTGCAGGCCGTATCCCAGACGCTCAGGTCGCCGCCGCTCAGCGGGCTGGTGTGACCGAAGTACTGGCTGTCGTCGCGTCCCCGGATGTCGTTGACGTTGATGGTCGCCCCCGGCATGAAGGAGTGCCAGGCGCCATTCATGTAGTAGCTCGAATCGAGCAGATCCTGCCGGGAGCCAGGGTCGCGTCCGCCGGGCATCTGCGACGCCAGGGACAGGGTCTCGGCGTAAACCTCGGCCCGGGTCGGGGTGAACCAGGCCGGCAGATCGTCGTGCAGGTCCCTGCCACCCACCATGAATGTGAAGTTGCCCTTGCGGTAGTTGTAGAGGACGTCGTAATAGCTGTACGTGTTCGAGGCCTGCGGCGGATCGACAAAACGGCTGAGGGGCGGCTCGCCGACCTTCTTCCATTGCTCCATGGTGTGGCGCTCGCCGTTGGCGAACTGGACCCAGCCGACCTGCACGTAGGGCGCGTCCGCGCCCAGCGGGTGGTCTACGGTCAGCATGGTCCAGGTGTAGACGAAATCACCCTGGCTGACCGGGTCGACGTAGGGGACGTAGTTGAAAATCCGGGCGTAGACTCCGCCGATCGTCTGCCCGCGGCCATCAACGTTCCACCCGGCCCAGCGGTTCAGCGGAAAGTCGGAGGGCCGGTTGGGGTTGCAAGCACCCTGGGCCGAGCGAGGCTGGGCGAAAGTCCCCGTGACCGGCGTCATCAGCCCGACCGAGACCAGGACCACGACGATGGCCGGTCGCATTCCCATCCCCGAAACCGACGCTACCGAGGTCACTTGAAGTTGTCAAGGGGTGAAATGCCGGTCGCTCGGTGTGGCAGCTTGACTGCACCTGGCTATTCCGTTTAAATAGCCGAAGCCACGGCACATCCCAGCATGAGTCATGCCCACGTTTGAGTAGAGTCATCGCAGTCGCCAACCAGAAAGGCGGGGTTGGCAAGACGACGACCGCGGTGAATCTCGGATGCGCGCTCGCTGAGCTCGGCAAGCGCGTCCTCCTGATCGACCTCGATCCCCAGGGCCATCTGACCATCAACATGGGGTTCAAACAGCCCGACCAGATCGAGCTCACCCTCTACCACCTGCTCCTCGATCCCCAGGTCACCCTCGGCCACGTGGTCAAGCACAGTAACCTCGGGGTCGATTTCGTGCCCTCGAACATCGAGCTCTCGGGCGCCGAGATCCAGCTGGTGCAGGAGATGGGGCGCGAGACCTTCCTCAAGGAAAAGCTCAAGCCGGGCGCGGACGAGTACGACTTCATGGTGATCGACTGTCCGCCCTCTCTCGGTCTGCTCTGCGTGAATGCACTGGTGGCAGCCGACGAGGTCCTCATCCCGCTGCAGTGCGAGTACTTCGGGATGAAGGGTATGCAGCTATTGCAGAACACGATCGAGCGGGTCCGGGCCAAGCTCAACCCGCGGCTCCGTATCAGCGGCATCCTGGCAACCATCCACAAGTCGCGCACACTGCATTCGCAGGAAGTGCTCGAGCTGGTCCGCGAGCGGTTCGGCGACCTGGTCTTCGACATGGTGATCAAGGACAGCATCCGGTTCGCCGAGACCCCACTCGCCGGGATGTCGATCCTTCAGTACGCGGGCAGCTCGGAGGGAGCGAATGCCTACCGTGCCCTGGCCAAGGCGGTCATCAAGCGGGAGCACGCGCCCGAGGTCGAGGTAAAAGAGCAACCGGTCGCGAGCCGTGTTTAAGCGGGTGGCACTGACCGGATCGGCCGAGCTGTTCCGGGAAACGAACCAGATCCCGGACCTTCTGGCAGAGACCGAGCCGCCCCAACCGATTCAAGCGCCGATCCACCAGCTGCCCATCACCAGGCAGGGAGTCACCTATTACGACTACAAGCTGACCGAAGGCCAGGTCAACGCCCTGGTCGATGCCCTGCAGAAAGTCAAGTACCCTCATACCCTGAAGGCGGCGCGACCCAGCATGGAAGAGTTCGAACACCTGGAGGCGCTCCGCCAGGTCCTGCTCGAGGGAGTCCGCTAGCCCGCCGGTACCTTCTGGAGGCGGGCGAGCACCAGTGAGGCGAGCGCATCCGCCAGGCGTGGGTCGTCATTCAACATCGGGATCCGGCGCAGATCCATCCCGAGCTCGCTGGCCCTCTGCTTTGCCTCGACGTCGATGTCAAACAAGATCTCGAGGTGGTCGGCGATGAAACCGACCGGGGCGACGAGCGCCTGCCGCTGGCCGTTCTCGTTCAGCCGCTTCAGGGTGTCGAGCAGGTCCGGTCCGAGCCAGGGCTCGCCCGTCTGGCTCTGGCTCTGAAAGGAGAAGCGCCAGCGATCGACCTCCGCCCGCCCGGCGACGGCTTCGGAGGTCTCGAGTAGCTGGTCCTGGTACGGGTCGCCTTCGTTGAGGATGCGCGCGGGCAGGCTGTGGGCGGTGAACACCACCGTCACCTGGTCCGGCTCGGCGAACTGCTCCCGCGCCGCCGAAACCCTATCCGCCAGAGCCTCCACGTATCCATCCAGCAGGTGCCAGCTCTCTACAAAGTCCAGGTCGATGCGTCTACCCGACTGGTCGATGGCCCTCTGTACTCGATCCCGATATCCGCCGGTGCTGATCTTCGAGTAATGCGGCGCGAGCACCAGGGCCACCACCCGCTCCGCCCGGGTCGAGGCGATCTCCTCGAAGGCCTCCCAGATGCGAGGAGTCCAGTGTTTCATCCCCAGGTGAACGGTGAACTTCTGTCCCGCGGATCCGTGATTCAAGCTTTCCTGGAGCCGTCCAGCGAGCCTGGTCGATACGGCAAGCAGCGGGGTCGGGACACCGACGGTTCGGTATTTCTCTCGAAGCTCGGCGAGGGCGGCCGGCGACGGCGCCCGCCCGCCCCGGATGTCGGTGTAGTAAGGCTCGACGTCCTCAAGGCTGTTGGGACTTCCGTAGGCCATCAGCAGAACGGCAATCCGCTCAGCCGGCATGGACAAGCTCCACCAGGCGCTGCAGGTGCTCGACCGGGGTGGCCGGCAGCACGCCGTGCCCGAGGTTGAAGATGTGACCGGGCCGGCCGGCCGCACCCTTGAGGATAGTTTTGGCTTTGGACTCGATCACCGACCAGGGACCGAGCATTGCGGCCGGCTCCAGGTTTCCCTGTACGCCTCGCGTGTAGCCCAGCTCGTGCTTCCAGGTCGCGCCCAGGTCGACGCGCCAGTCGAGACCTATGACATCGCCCCCGGCGTCGCGCATCGCCGGAATCAGGGCCGCGTTGCCGGTGCCGAAGTGAATCGCCGGGATCCCGTCCGAGCGTAAACCGTCGAAGATCCTGGTCACCCAGGGTGCCGCGAACTCTTGATAGTCGGCGGCCGAGAGCGTGCCCACCCAGCTGTCAAAGAGCTGGACCAGGTGGGCGCCGGCCGCCGCCTGGGCCCGCAGGTAGTCGAGCACCATCTCGGTCAGCCGGTCCATCAGGGCTCCCCACAGTCGCGGTTCGCTGTACATCATGGATTTGGTCCGCAGGAAATCGCGCGACGGCTTACCCTCGATCAGGTAGCCCGCGAGCGTGAATGGCGCGCCACTGAACCCGATCACCCCGACGGCGGGGTCGACCTCGCGGCGCAGGATCCGGATTGCTTCCAGGACGAATGGCACCGCTTCCACCATGGGCGTGGCTCTCAGCGCCTCCACGTCGGCGGCGGACCGGATCGGGCGATCGATCACCGGTCCCACATCTTCGACCAGCTTGAGGTCGACTCCCAGGCCGAACGCGATCGGCAGCATGATGTCGGCAAAAAGGACGGCCCCATCCACACCCAGCCGGCTGACCGGTTGCAGGCTTACCTGCGCGCACAGCTCAGGGTTGCGGCAGATGCTGAAGATGTCGTGGCGTTCGCGGACCGCTCGATACTCGGGAAGCGAGCGACCCGCCTGCCGCATGAACCACACGGGTGTGCGTTCCACCGGCTGGCAGCGTGCCGCCCTGACAATCGGGGGCGGGCTGGGCAGGGCAGGATTCTCGCGACCGCGCGCGGCCGGTTCTTGCAGTACCCTCATCCGGAAACGACGCTGACCTGGCGCGCCAGCCCCGCCGTCAATGGGTCCGCGATCCGGAGCCCGAGGGCGAGGTCGAGCGCGCGACGCGGCTCCATCCGCACGCAGGTGAAGATGGGGGTCTCCCGCTCGGTGTAGCGCGATGCCTGCGATTCACGCAGCTCCATCACCAGGTCGAGGAAGGCTGCCGGCTCGTCGCACTCGAAGGCGACGACGAACTCCTGGTCGTCGAGGCCGAATGAGTACGCGGTGTTGATCTTGACCTGCGGGTAGCGGTGGCCGATGGCGAAGTGCTCGACCATCATCGCCTTGCGCCGCTCATAGGGGAGCCGATACCAGATCCGCTTCTTCACCATGGGGTAGACAAAGAGGTAACGGCCGCCGGCTGGCTGGAGCCGGGTGCGACGCCCCTCCTGGTCCGGGTGGCGGTGGCGGCCGAGGTAAGGTGACGGCCGCATCATGGCGAGAAAAGAATGCGCAACGGTCAGCCGGGCGCCGAGGGCGGTCGCGCGCCAGGCCGACTCCGCCTGCTGGATGAGGTCGAGAGTATCGGCCGCCTGCCAGACCAGCATGTCGCAGTCGCCTCGCATCCCGACCGTGCTGTAGGTGAGGAGCGTTCCCGCAGCTCTCTCATCGAGCCCGGCGGCCAGCTCTGCGGCTGCCTCGGTGCGCCTGTCGTCCGGCCAGCCGAGGACCTCGCCCGGGACCTTCCAGAAGGTGTATTTCACCAGCTGCCGTTCGGCCATCCGTACAAGCCTAACAACGTACGCTTGTCTCGTGGCTCGTCTCTCCATCCAGAAGGTGCACGTCGGCGAAAAGGACGTCAACTGCTACGTCCTGGGCTGCTCGGACACCAAAGAGGCGATCGTGATCGACCCGGGCGGGGACGCGCCGAAGATCCTATCCCAGCTGAAGGGGCTGACCGTTCGCTGGATCTGTTTCACGCACGCCCATCCGGGCCACACCGGCGCCAAGGAGGAAGTCAAGTCGGCGACCAGGGCGCCCACGGCGATGCACCTGGCAGACGCAACGGCACTGCTGAAGTCAGCCGATCGATACCTGATCGGCGGCGACAGCCTCCCCTTCGGCAGCTTCTCGCTCGAGGTCCTATTGACCCCGGGACACACGCCCGGCGGCCTTAGCTTCAGGGTGGGAAACCATTTATTTACCGGCGACACGCTCCTGGCCGGCAAAATCGGCCGCGTTGATCTTCCCGGATCGAGCCCTCAGCAGATGGTGCTCAGCCTCCACGGCCAGCTGCTGGTCCGGCCCGACAACACCGTCGTCTATCCGGGCCATGGCCCCAATACCACGATTGGTGCGGAGCGGGTGGGAAATCCATACCTGCGTTTGCGCTAAGTACGGGATGACTTGTCAGCAAGCCTGGCTGGGCTGTAGCCGGCTTAGCTAGGCAGTCTTCTTCTCGGCGTAGAGCGCGTCGATCTCGGCCCGGTACTTCTCGGCGACCCGCTTGCGTTTCACGGACATCTTTGGTGTCAGCTCGTCGCCAACTGTGAAGTCGCCGTCCAGGATCTTCCATTTTTTTATCTGTTCCGGGTGGGAAAGGCTTCGATTGACCTTGCCGATCGCCTCACCGACCAGATCCTGTATGGATCGGTCGTTCGCTCCCTTCGCCTTCGTCGCCTCGCGGTCGAGCGTGATCAGCGCCGCCACGAAGGGGCGGCTTTCACCGAGCACGACTGCGTGGGCAATCCCGGCACGGCCGCTCAGCATGTTCTCGATCGCTCCGGGTGCGACATATTTTCCTCCGGAGGTCTTGAACAGGTCCTTCTTGCGGTCCGTGATCTTGAGATAGCCGTCCGCGTCGAGCTCACCGATGTCGCCCGTTTTCAGCCATCCGTCGGCGAGCGTCTCCCCCGTCTCCTTCGCATCCTTGTAGTAGCCGGCGAAAACGTTGTTGCCGCGAACCAGGATCTCTCCATCCTGGGCGATTCGAACCTCAACCCCTGGCAGAGGCACTCCCACCGTCCCGAATTTCGCTTCCCCGGGCCGGTTGAAGGTGGCGGGCGCGGTGGTCTCGGTCAGGCCATAACCTTCGAGGATCTCGAGACCGATCCCGTAGAAGAAGCGGATGATCTCGGGCGATATCGGCGCCGATCCGCTCACACAGATCAGGATCTGATCGAAGCCCAGGGCTTTTCGAATGCCCCTGAAGACAAGCCGGTCGGCCAGTTCCCACTGCCGGCGCAGGAGACCGGATGCTGGCCGGCGCGCCTCGTAGGCGGCCGTCCTGCGGGCCGCCACCCCGAGCGCCCAGTCGCGGATCAGCCGGCGCGGCCCGTGAACCGCGTCCAGCCTTACCTGAATGCCCGCGTAGATTTTTTCCCAGAGGCGCGGCACAGAGGTGAAATAGGTCGGGTGCACCTCACGCACCATCTCCATCACCTGGTTCGTATTCGGACAGAAATAGACCTCGCAGCCCGTGCAGAGCTGTCGCAGCTCGCTCACCACCCGTTCCAGGACGTGAGCCAGGGGAAGGTAGGAAACCACGCGGTCCTGGGCCGAGCCGGGGAAGCATTCCAGCGTGTCCTCAGCCGTCCAGGTCAGGTTTCGGTGCGTGAGGACGGCCGCCTTTGGGGTTCCCGTCGTGCCGGAGGTGTAGATCAGGCTGGCCATATCGTCAGGCCGCACCGCCTTCCACCGGCTGGTCAGCAGCCCCGGGCGGTTGCGAGCGAATGCGTCACCCCGACGCAGTGCTTCCGTCCAGGTGATCACCCAGCCGTCCAGCTCCGGCGGATCGCCTTCGATCAGGATCACCCGCTCCAGGGCCGGGAGCTCGTTGCGCAGTCCGGAGATCTGGTCGAGGAGGTCCCGGTCGGCCACGATCAGGACCTTCGCTTCGGAGTGGTGGAGCAGGTAGGTCACCTGGTCGGGAGCTAGGGTTGGATAGACCGTCACCGTCACCGCCCCGGCATGCAGGATGCCGAGGTCCGCGATCTGCCATTGTGGACGGTTGGTCGACCAGATGGCGACCCGGTCCTGGGGGCTGAGACCCTCGTTCAGGATCGCGTTGCCCAGGCGGCTGACGGCATTAGCGTATTCCCGCCAGCTCACCGAGGCCCACTGGTTGCCGGCCTTGAAATGCAGCGCGGGTGCGTCCGGGCGGCGGGCAGCGGTCACCTGGAACAACGCAGGGATGGTGTCCGGTAGCTCGGCCATGCCTGGCGTCGGATCGGGCCGGGCGATCGCGTTCATGGCAGCACTATACGTCCAACTCGGCCGGGCCCATGGCACGTCCCGCGCCCCCACGCCTCAAACGCTCGCTTTGCAGCACGTCTCAAACGCTCGCCCGGGTGGGGCGACGCCCCTTGGCTCCGTATCCTGTAGGGGTGGTCGTGGGCACCTGCGAGCTCGGCTTCCACCTGGCAGACAATCACAGTCTCAAGGGGAAACGTCAGGTAAGCCGCTCGCTTGTGCAGCGCATCCGGAATAGGTTCAACGTCAGCGTCGCCGAGGTGTCGGACCAGGACCGGTGGCAGACACTCTCGATCGGCGTCAGCTGCGTCACCGACGATGCCCGGCATGCGAATGAAATTCTGAGCAAGATCGTGGACTACGTCGAAGATCACAACGAAGGAGCCGTTTTGCAACACAGCCGGATCGAGGTGCTGAGGACGTGACGCCCGCCACCCGCCAGGGCGAGGCCATGGGCAGCATGGAGAAGGGCCCGGTCTCCGAGGTGCTGGCAGCGCTCGCCCGGGACGACCCGAACGGTGTGGTGGCAGCACTCGACGGCCAGCTCCATCACGGCCGGCCGGGAAGCCCGGCCGCGCTCCGCCAGCAGGTCGGCGAGACGATGGCGGTTGCGCTCGCCTCGCAGTCCGGAAAGATCACCAGGTGGATCGATATCCTCGCCAGCTCCGCATCGCCGACCGCGCGCCAGGTCGCCTGCTTGCTCCTCGCCGACCGCTATCCATCCGACCGGACGGGTGTGTTGCAAATGGCCGAGGTCCTGGCCGACGACCCGCACTGGGAGGTCCGGGAAGCCGCTGCCGGATTGCTCGGCACACTGCTCGACCGCGACTTCGAACGGATTCGGACAATTTGTGAGGAGTGGCGGTCATCGCGGTCAGAGAACCTTCGTCGGGCCGTGGTCCTCGGGGTCAAGTACGCCGCGCGCCGGGATAAGCCCGACCGAGTACCGGACTTGATGCGAATCCTGGAGCCGCTCCTGCGCGACCCGACCCCCTACGTCCGCCGCAACCTCGGTCCGTTCGCGCTTGGCGACGGCATGCTGCGGGTCGATCCCAAGGCCACCCTCAAATATCTGCGCGAGTGGTCGAACGATCGCGACCAGATTGTCCGCTGGAACACAGCCATGGCATTCTCATCCGCGATCGGATCCTTCCACTGGCCGGCGGCGAAGGGAACGCTCGAGCGCCTGGCCCGGGGTCCGGAACCGCTGGTCCGGATGGCGGTGGCCAAGGCTATGCGCCGGTGCCGGCAGCGCTACACCGAGGACGTCGAGGAGACCCGGCAGCGCTGGTTGAAGGACCGCGACCGCGAACCCACCGCGCAGCTGATCGGGCCATTGCGACGGCGCTAGTACTTGAGCGATCCCGTTCTCGCTGAATCGTCGCGGTCGCTGATAGACGCCTTCCAGGCTACCCTCCCCTGGCCCCTGGACCCGTTCCAGGTGGAGGCCATAGAAAAGCTCGAAGGCCACCAGGGAGTCCTGGTGTCGGCGCCCACCAGCTCGGGCAAGACGGTGATCGCGGACTACGCCGTCTTCCGCGCCATCGAGACCGACACCCGCGCCATCTATACGACACCGCTAAAAGCGCTCTCCAATCAGAAGTACCGCGACTATGTCCGGCTGCATGGGGAAGGATGGGTCGGCCTGGTCACCGGCGAGAACACGATCAACCCGGCAGCGCCCGTGGTGGTGATGACGACCGAGATCCTCCGAAACCTGATCTACGAGGACCCGCAGCGCCTTGCCCGGGTCCGGTACGTGATCCTGGACGAGATCCACTACATAGACGACTTTCCCCGGGGCGCCGTCTGGGAGGAGATCATCATCCAGGCGCCACCTCACATCAAGCTGATCGGGCTGTCCGCGACCATCAGCAACTTCGCCGAGGTGGCTGAGTGGATGACCCTGCAGCGAGGCGACATCGCCACCGTGAGCGTGCGCAAGCGGCCGGTCGATCTACGGCTCTGGCTGGCCCTGCGAAACGAGTTCTATCCGCTGCTCGACCCCGCCGGCGGGATCCCCCGCGACACCCGGGCGAAAGCTCAGGCGGAGTCGGCGGTTGACTACCGCCTGGCCCAGATGCGGAGACCACCGGAGAACGACCTCCTCCCCGTCGTGGAGAGACTCCGGGCCCGCGAGTTCCTGCCGTCAATCTATTTCATCTTCTCGCGCCGCGGATGCCGGGAAGCCCTGGCCCGTTGCGCCGGACACGGCCTGGACCTGACCACAGCCGCGGAGAAAGAGGTGATCGACCGAATCGTGACGGAGCGGCTCGCCCAGGTCGAGGACCGGGACGAGGTCGAGCTCTACCGGCAGCTGCTGGACGCGGATCTCCTGCGCCGGGGGCTGGCCATGCACCATGCGGGTCTCCTCCCCTATCTCAAGGAGGTGGTGGAGGTGCTGTTTCAGCAGGGTTTGATCAAGGTGGTCTTCGCCACCGAGACGCTATCACTGGGCATCCACATGCCGGCTAAGGCAGTGGTGGTCTCCTCGTTCACCAAATTCGACGGGCAGAACTTCCAGCCGCTGACCTCGGGCGAGCTCACCCAGCTGATGGGCCGAGCTGGGCGCCGCGGAATCGACCCGATCGGACACGGCATCATCCTCAAGGAACCGGACATCGACATCGGCATCATCTACGAGGCCGCCACCGGCGAGGAGATGACGGTCGAAAGCAAGTTCGCTCCGACATACAACATGGCGCTGAACCTGCTGCGTTATTACCGGCCCGAGGAAGCCGACGAGCTGATGGAGCGGTCGTTCGGCCAGTACCAGAAGATGGTGGCCAGGCGTGCGCTCGACGGCCGGGTCTCGATTCTCGAACAGCGTCTGGCAGACCTCTCCAGCGGTCGATTCGCCCAGCAGGGCGACCCCTGCTGCACCGAACGGACGATCTCGTCCTTCACGCATGCCGAAGACGAGATCGCGTCCCTGCGCGCACGCATGCGGCGGCTTCGGCGCGAGCACTGGCAACGCGGGCGCAGGGGCGGCCGCCGAGCCACTAAAGACCCGGGTGGCAAGACCCTTAACGAGCTCAGGGAAGAAGTCGCCCAACTTCAGCACAAGCTGCAACAGCTACCCTGCCGGCGCTGCCAATACCTCAACGAACACAAACAGCATCACCAGCAGCTGCGCGACCTGCAGGCCCGAGTCCGCACGTCGGAACACGACGCCGAACGCAGCGAGGGCGAGTACAGGCGGCGGATGGTCGCCTTACGGAGCATCCTGGAGGAGCTCGGCTTCCTGGAAAACCTGGTCCCGACCCCAAAGGGCCTGCTCGCTTCCCGGATCTACGGGGAGAACAGCCTGATCATCAGTCAGGCGATCGAGGATGGCTGGCTCGAGGAGTTGACCCCGGCCGAGCTCGCCGCCTCGTTGGTAATGGTTACGGCCGAGGACCGCAACCGCGACCGGCCCCGCGAACGGCAGCGGCTGCCGACCAGCGGAGTTGCGCTGGCCCAGAAGCGCCTGCGCATCATCTATTACCGGTTCTCCGCCAGGGAGAAGGAGAAGGGCGAGGAGAACCTGCGCCCCCTGTCCACGGACTATGTGAATTTCACCTACGACTGGTGCAGCGCCACCCCGCTGACCGAGATCCGGCCGCCGTTCGGGGTTGACATGGGCGATGCCGTCAAGGCCCTCAAGGGCCTCTACAGCGCCTTGCGACAGGTTGAATGGGCGGTGGTGGAGCGGCCGGCATTGCGCCAGCTCGTGTTGAAGGCACGCGAGACCCTGGAGCGCGATCTGATAACTCGGATATGAAACGCCTCTATCGCGCGCCGTACGGGGCGCGCTTTGGGCCGGCGGGCCGACACCTCTATCGCGCGCGTTGCGACGCGCGCTTTGGGCCGGTGGGCACGCCTCGGGCCTGGATCGGCCCTCGGCTCCGTCGGGCTTGAATCAGCCCTCGCCTCCGCTCTCTTCCTGAGCCAGCTTTTCCGAGATCCGAACCATCCGCTCCGGCAGGTCGGCGATATCGTAGAAGCGGAGCATTTTCTTCAACCGCTTGGCGATCCCGACCTGGACCTTGACCCCCAGGCTCATCCGGCCGAATACCCAGACCTCGTCGCAGCGAGAGAGCAGATTGTTGATGGCCTCGCGTACCAGCTGCTTGGAAACCGTGTGGAGCAGGTAGTAGTCGAACAGCATGAACGGGTTGAGGGGAACGTATCCCTGATCGAGCACGAATTTGGAGATGTGCATCCGCCAGTAGAAGTTGCGGTTCGACATGGCGATGTAGATGAGCCGCTTGGGGTGGCGAAGCGTCTGCTCCAGCTGCTCCAGCGGACTGGCCTCAGGGACGGGCGCGAAGATCGAGGCCAGGATGTCATCGGCCGACTTGCCCGCCAGCTGCTCCCCGGGCTCCAGAGCCGGCGTGGCGGGTGCTTCCTCGGGTTCAACCGCGTCCCGGACGTCCCCCATCGTTGTCGGAAGTTTAGGCGGGGGCTAGATGGCCGGTCAACTTTTGGGCAGGTAGGCCCGCACCAGGAGCCGCAGGTTGTCGAGGGCCCGGTCGACCAGGACTCGATTCGACGGATCGTTCAACCAGCGACTCGCCCCAGACGGGTGTGGCAAAGGAACCAGTACCGGCCGGCTTCGAGTGCGCAACGAGACCGGCTTCCCCGAGCTGCTAAAGACTCGACCGACGAGCTCGCTGAGCGGCCGGCCCGGGAGGAAGCGTTCATGGGCCAGTCCGCCAACCAGAACGATCACCGCCGGCCGGAGGAGGGCCAGCTCCTGGTCGAGCCAGGGTCGGCAGAGCTCCACCTCGGCCCGACTCGGCCGCCGGTCGCCGCTCGATCCGGCACTCTTGCCCGGAAAGCATTTGGTGATGGCGGTCATGTAGACGTGCCGGCGCGCGGTTGACTCGTCCGGGTATCCGGCCCGGGCCAGCCAGCGCATCAAGAGCTTGCCGGAGCGACCCTGAAATGGAACCCGCCGCGCTTCCTCGACCAGGCCGGGCGCCTGGCCGATCAGCATCACCTGGTTGTCGCGATGCCCGCTGACGACCGGCCCGGCTACCGGTAGATAGCCGGCGATGACGCACCTGGTGCAGGCGCGGATGCGCTGGTGAAGAATGGGAATCGTCTCTTGCATTCGGCCGAGAGTATGGTAGGCATCGCGGATGCCTTTATTCATTCCGAAGCAAGAGACGGTGATCGCCTTCTTCGAGCCCCTTCTCGAGCACGGCGAGCGGATCGAGACCGCCTTCTGGTGTGAGCAGCGACTGCCGCTCTGGCTCGCCTACCTGATCGACGAGGTCCCCCTCGGCGATATCGTATTCATGAAGATCCGGCACCGCTACTTCGCCTGCCTGACCGACCGCCGGCTTCTCTTCATGGGCTCGAGCGGCATGCACAACCCGATCCCGGCAAAGCTGCGGTACTATCCACGCGCCTCGGTCAGTTGCAAGCAGTTCACGAACTGGTTCGGCGGCCATGTCTCCATGGACCTCCTGATAGATGGCCAGCTACAGCGGTACCGCGTCCCGCGCTCGCAGATCAACCAGGCGAGGCCGTGCAAGTCGCTGGACGGGCAACCGGGCCCGGGCGGCCCGCCGACCGGTGTCGGCCAGGTCGCCCCGCCGCTGACCTAGGCCGCGGGGCGAGTCGGACTAAGCGTGCAAGAACCCCAACACGTGGTACAGCAGCACGGCTGGCCAGACGATGGCTTTCAATATCCCCAACAGTCCATCGCCAAAGGAATGGGCTTGCTGGACAAAATAGACGGCGGCGCCAAAAAACGCGATGAAATACGCGCCGCCCGATATCCCGCTGGATGCGCCGTAGTTTCGCACGTTAACCTCCTTACGAATCGGGAAATGCCGCCGGTGGTCACGAGATGAGCACCTGGGATTCCGCGCAATTAGCGCGGACCTACCTGCCTGAGACGGATAGCGATTAGCT
>Ga0209806_1001013_pt1 | contig 18899 bp, 20 predicted proteins | sample GraSoiAngelo_152_FD_186166 | JGI IMG/M metagenome (GOLD analysis project Ga0209806, IMG submission 186166) | Grasslands soil microbial communities from the Angelo Coastal Reserve, California, USA - 14_1009_12_30cm (SPAdes) (version 2) | ecosystem: Environmental > Terrestrial > Soil > Grasslands ... | reverse complement strand
TGCTCGTGCTCACCGGCATCGGGCCCCTGATCGCCTGGCGGCGGGCGTCGATTCCGAACCTCAAACGCCAGTTCGTCGCGCCCCTGACCGGCGGCGCGCTCGCGCTCCTCATGCTGCTCGCCGGCGGGATGCGGGATCTGTGGGCGCTGCTCGCCATCTCCTTCGGCGCCTTCGTGACCGTCACGGTCGTACAGGAGTTCTGGCGCGGCGTCCGGGCCCGGCACCGCCAGTACGGTGAGGCGCTGCTGCTAGCGCTGGGACGTCTCGTCGCGCGCAACAGGCGGCGCTACGGCGGCTACGTTGTGCACATCGGCATCGTGATGCTGTTCGTCGCGTTCTCGGGGATGGCGTTCAAGACGGAGACGGAAGCGACGTTGCGACCCGGAGAATCGGTGACGCTCAAGAGCCCCTACGGCTGGACTTACACCTTCACCCACCTCGGCGTCTCGCAGTACGACGCGCTGAACCGTCAGGTCACGGCGGCAACCGTGGAGGTGCGCCGCGACGGCAGGAAAATCGGACTGCTGAGCCCGGAGAAGCGCCAGCACGTCGACGCGTTCAATCGTCCCACGTTCGACCCCTCCACGGAGCCGAGCATCATGAGCATGCTGCGGGAGGACTTGTACGGCGTGCTCGGCGGGGTCGTGAACGGCACCGAGCAGGCGGTGTTCCGCTTCACCATCAACCCGCTGGTGTGGTGGGTGTGGTACGGCGGGATGGTCGTGGCGCTGGGCGGCCTGCTCGTGATGTGGCCGGGTGGCGGTGTGCCGGCGACGAAGCGGTCGCAGGCGGGGTACGCCGTCAGGCTGGTGGGGCAAGCATGACGGCGGCGGTCAGGCGGTCAGGCGGTCAGGCGGACTGCAACCGGCGGGAGTTCGTGGGGGCGCTTGCGGGCATGCTGTTTCTGACCGCCCGTCCGCCCGTCCGCCCGTCCGCCCAAGACACGCTGCCCGGCGCAGGTCCGGCCGGCAAGCTCCTCGACCCGCAGCGCGCGGGCCGTTCCCTGGAGCCGGTGACGGGCCGGGACAACCTTGCCGCGATCCAGGCGATCGAGAAGCAGCTGCGCTGCACCTGCGGCTGCGGACTCGACATCTACACCTGCCGCACCACCGATTTCAACTGCACCATCAGTCCGGGTCTGCACCGGCAGGTGCTCGCGCGCTACGAGGCGGGGCAGTCCGGCCACCAGATCGTCGACGCTTTCGTCGCCGAGCACGGGGAGTCGATCCTGATGTCCCCGCCGCAGCGCGGCTTTAACCTGGTCGGCTACTTCTTCCCGGGCACGGCGCTGCTCGCGGCGGGCGTGCTGTTGTTCGTCGCCTTGCGGCGCTGGACGCGTCTTGCCGTCGACCGACCCGCGGTGGCGCCGGCCTGGGGACCCGCGGCCTCTCCCGCCGAGCTCGAACGCCTGCGTCGGGAGCTGGAGCAAATCGACGGGTGAATCCGCTCGTTGAGCTGGCGCTGGCGGTCCTGCTCGCCGCGGGGACCGTGTACTTCGTGCTCCTGCCCATTTTCCGCCCTGTCACCCCGAGCGTTAGCGAGGGGGACGAGGGGGAGGGGGAGGACAGCGAAGAAGACCAGAGTCCCCGGGCTGTCGCGCTGCGGGCGCTCAAGGAAATCGAGTTCGACCGCGCGACCGGGAAGCTCTCCGACGCCGACTACGATGCGCTGCAACACCAGTACACGGCGTTAGCGGTGGAAGCGCTTCGGGAGACGGAAGGTGCCGGGGTCCGGGTGTCGGGTGCCGGGCACGTCAAAGCCGACACCCAACACCCGACACCCGACACCCCCGTTGCCTGCCCGGTGCACGGTCCTCCCTTGCAGCCCGGTGCTCGGTTCTGCGCCGAGTGCGGTCGCCGGCTGTCGTCCGCCCACGGGTTCTGCAGTCGCTGTGGCGCGGCGCTCGAGTCGGAGGCACACTTCTGCAACGCCTGCGGCGCGCGCGTCGCCGCCTGACCTCGGGGCGGGTGACGCGGGTCACGCCCGCACTCTTGATTTTTGAAGTCTCCTCCTCTATCAGTCTGCGACCCTCAACCAGGAGTGGCACGGTGAGCCGGATCACCTTGCAGGTGCTCATGGGCCTGACGGCGGCGGCGCTCGTCGTGACTCCCGCGGCGGCGCAGCGACGCGCGCGGGCGCGGCCTGCCGCGGCCCTGGAGCGGCCCAGCTATGGCCCCCACCTGGGATACAACTTCGATGCGAAAGACCTGCTGCTCGGCGCCCAGCTCACGTACCCGATTACGCCGCAGCTCGCGCTCTACCCCACATTCGACTACTACTTCCAAAGCGGCGGAAGTCTCTGGGCGCTGAATGGGGACGTGAAGTATCATCCGCCGACGCGGGCAGGGTATTTCTATTTCGGCGGCGGGCTGAACATCCTGCACGGCAGCGCGAATGGCGTGAGCAACACGAAAACCAATCTGAATCTGCTCGCGGGGCTCGAAGGGCGGCGCTGGCGCAACCCAGTCCCGTACGGCGAAGCAAAGCTCATCGTCGGCAGCGGCAGCGCCTTCCAGATCGCCGGCGGGCTGAGCTGGCACTAGATCAGAATTCGAACCGCTCCATCCGTTTCAAGCCGATCTTCAACGGGATCACCGTCGCCGCCCCGCAAACCGCGGCGACGACGGTGAACCCCCCGATCATCCAAACGTCGATCACCACGGGGCGCCCGTCGTACACGGCGCGCACATACGTGTAGACCGCCTGCCACAGCGCGAGAATCACGGCGCCCAGCAGCGCGACCGTCGTCATCATGAACACCAGGCCGCCGAACGAGGTCGGGATCTGGGCGGCATTCTCGGTCTCGAACTGCGGGTATAGCGCGCCGAAGCCCAGCGCTAGCGCCGAGATCGCCAGCGTCAGCGCGCAGATCGTCGCCAGGCTCACGACCATCATGAACGACGAGACCTGCAGCAGCACGTTCGTGATGCCGGTGAGCAGCAGCGCGAGGACGAGCAGCGGCACGGTGCCCACCCAGTACTTCGACCACATCAGCGCCTTCAGGTCCAGCGGGCTGGAACGTAGCAGCCACATCTGCCGCCCCTCGAGCGACACCGCCGGGAAAATGAACCGCGCGGCGATCGAGGCGAGGACGAAGCCGGCGAGCCCCAGGTTCAGGAACGACACGAGGTTGACGTAGAAAAACCCCACCGGCTCGCCGCGGTGCAGCGGCAACGCCTTGATGTTGAACACGTAGACCACCACCAGCACCGCCAGCAGGATCAGCTGGCTCCACTGCGTGGTATCCCGGAAGAACAGCTTAATGTCCTTCAGTACGAACTCTCGCTTGGCCACCGTGAGCGGCTTGAGCAGCGAACCGACCGTCCAGCGCCAGAACGTGCCGCGCACGAATCGCTCCGCCCCTTCCTGGGCTTTCGTGAACCCCGTCGCGAACAACTCGCGGTGCAGCAGCGCCCCGACCGTCACGAACGCGGCCGCCGTCGTCCACAGCAGGAGGAGCGGCAGCGGGTCCACGGACCCGCGCAGGAAGCTCATGATCGCCTTGGTCGCCCATTCACTCGGCAGGAACGGTGACGTCGGCGTCCGCAACACCGTGACGAAATCCAGGAGGTTGCGGAACCCCTCCGGGCGCGCCAGCTGCTCGGGGCGGATCAGGCGGAACGCGAGGATGACGCCTCCCGCCGCACCCAGCGCGATGATCGACAGCAAGTCGCGGGTGCGGCGGGCCGGGAACACGTTGACCAGAATCAGCGTCAGTGCCGCGCCCACGACGCCGGGCAGGATCAGCATCGGGAGGATGGTGAGCACGGCGAACGGGAGGAACAGCATCCCCCCACGGTAGATCACGCCGAACGCCGCGAGGATCGGCACGATCATCAGCGCCACCATCCACGAGGAGTGGATCACCGTCTCCCACAGCTTCGCCAGGTACAGCCGCAGCCAGTCCACCGGCGCCGAAACCAGAAGGTCCAGATCCTTGGCGAGAAAGAAGCTCGACAGCGCCGTGATGACGTTGGAGAGGATGAGGATCGACACGAACGCCAGCAGCACCAGCCCCAGCAACTTACCGGCGAGCAGCGGCCCCAGCTCCTCGACGCCGCGGAAGTACTTGAGGATCCGGAACAGCACGCCGTAGACGCCCAGCCAGAACAGTCCTCCCGCCGTCAGCAGAATCGTGAGTCGGCCCCACCCGCCGCGCTCTCGAGCCTCCCGCAAGCGCTGCCGCACCGTGCGCCACTTGGGCTGGAGCACGTGCCAGAGCGAGGGCTGCACGGTCGTTCCCGTCACCGGCCCAGCACCTCCGCCAGCTCGCGCGCGTGCGCCCCGCCGGTGAGCTTCAGGAACAGCTCCTCGAGGCTAACGTCGCCGGCCTGGTGCTGGCGCCGCAAGTCGGGGACGGTGCCCTCGGCGACGATCTTGCCGTGCTGGATGATCGCGATGCGGTCGCACATCGCTTCCGCCACTTCCAGCGTGTGCGTGCTCATCAGCACCGTGCCGCCCTTGCCGACGAACTGGCGGAAAATGTCCTTGAGCAGCCGCGCCGCCTTGGGGTCGAGTCCCACCATCGGCTCGTCCACCACGATCACCTCGGGGCGATGGATCAGCGCGCTGGAGATGATCAGCTTCTGCCGCATCCCGTGGCTGTACGCCTCCACCAGCTCGTCCTTCCAACTCGTCAGCTCGAACACCTCGAGCAGCTCGGCGATGCGCCGCTCGATCGCGTCGCCTTCCTGACCGTACAGGCCCGCGACGAATCGCAGGAACTCCGCGCCCGTCAGCTTGTCGTAGACGAACGGCCGGTCGGGGATGAAGCCCAACCGCATCTTCGCGGCGAGAGGTTGCTGATGAACGTCGTCGCCGCCGATCAACACGCGGCCGTCGGTGGGCCGCAGGATCCCGGCGATCATCCGCAGCGTCGTGGTCTTGCCGGCGCCGTTGGGGCCCAGGAAGCCGTGCAGCAGGCCGCGGGGGACCTCCATCGAGATGTCGTCCACCGCGACGAAACTGCCGTAGTGCTTGGTGAGGTTTTCCAGCCGGATCATAGGACCTCGAGCCTGAGCTTCCCGATGAGGCGCGTCAGCTCCATCTGACGTGCCAACCCCCCGACCACGAGGCGCAGGTGCCCGGCGTCCGCCGGGAGCTGGTCGAGCGTCGGGTCCACCGCCACCCAGCCGTTGAGATACACCTCGGCCCAATCGTGGTAGTACAGCCGCCCGCCGGCGAAGAGCAACCCCGCGACGGGCCGGGCGGGGAGCCCCGCCGCCCGTGCCAGCGCCACGAACAGCGTTGTATGCTCGGTGCAGTCGCCGCGCCGTCCCTCGAACACAGCCAGCGCGCTCGGCAGGACGGCGCCCGCCTCGTACCGAACGGTGGCGGCGACCCAGTGGGCGAGCGCCACGGCTGTCTCGCGGGGGTCTCGCCCCCGTCCCATCACCAGGCGGGCCTGCGCCTCGATCCGCGGGTTGGTGCTCTGTAGCAACGGCTCGGGCCGCAGGTAGATCGTGAGCGACGTGTCCGACGCCGGCAGGCGGTAGGCGGGCGTGAGCGCGGCGCCCCGATCCGGTCGCACCGTGAGCGTGTCTCCGGTGAGGCGCTGCCGGTCCGACGTGAGGTCCAACTCTGCGAGCGCGAGTCCCACGAGGCGGACGCGGAACGTGCCCGCCGTATCGGGCCGGGGCCGAACGCCCGCCGTGATGGCCGTGATCGGCACGATGTCGCCGGGGCCCGGCCCCGCCGAGCTCCGCGCCACCCGAGCCGTGTCGCGCCGCCGGAAGTTCTCGTACGCCAGCTCGAAGGCCGTGCGCTCCAGCGTCACCCCTGTCGGGCTCGAGGCGCGTACGATATGCCCCTGCGCGTCGACCCACATGCTCCCGGCCAACCCTTCGCTGCGCTGCTCGAGGCGGAACGCGCGCACCGTGTCGAAGTGCACGGCCACCCACGCCATGGAGGTCGAGTCGTAGTCGGCGCTGTCGGGGACGACCAGCGTGGACTCGGCGGCGATCGTGACCGCCGCGTCCCGCTCGGCGAGCAGCGCCGGATCGAAGACTCGCAGCGCCGAGGTGCGGCCGGTCTTCAGCTCGCCGCCGAACGCGAGCCGCAACGGCAACAGCGACGGCAACACCGCCGGACGCGTGAACCGCGCCCATGTGAGTTGGGAATCCTCGCCGGTGGAGAGGATGAGACGCAGGCTGCTGTCCCCGACCATCTCGCCGCGGGCGGTAAAGCGGCTGTCGTCCCCGTCCACGAGGACGCTCATCTGTCGCAGACGCAGCGCCCGGTCGAGCAGTGCCTGGCTGCGGGCCGTGGTGCGGTGCAGGCGCCCCAGCGCCGGGATGTCCATGACGAGCACATCCTCGACTCGGACCGTGTCCTGGAGGGTGTCGATCGTCGTGGAGGCGAAGCCGATCTGTTGGGCGCCGACGGTGAGGCGGTAGAACACCGCCCCCGGCGGGACGGCGAGCGCGGCTTCCGCCAGTCGCTGGCCGGTCGACCGGAAATAGGTGCGCTTGATGAGCCATCCCAGCGAGAGCACCCAGGCCGCCAGGATCGCGATCGCCCAGCCGCGGCGCCTCATGACAGGCCGACGGCGCTACGCTTCAGGGCCGCCTCGAACACTTCGCGATCCTCCGGCGTCTCCACGACGAACGATACGTCGGCGGGGAAGGTCGCGCGGGCGAGGTGGGCCCGCAGCTCGGTCGTCATGATCTCCGCCGCATCCTCGACGGCGAGGTTGCCCGCGCCGATCCCGAGCGGCGGGGCGGTGAGGCGGGCGAACTCCCATTCCTGGGCGCGCCGCAGCGCCGACATCCAGGCCTGGCGCACGCCCTCCTTCGACACCGGCTCGGTCTCGGTGCGAATCACGGCGTGGATGACGAATTCGGCGGGCAGGTCTCCGCCGCCGGTCACCACGGCCGATCCGATCCCGAGCTCCTTGTGCACGTGGAGACGGTCGACGAACGCGGGGCCGCCCACGGTCTCGAGGCGGCGCACCGCGGGCGTGGTCGCATCGAGCCGGCTGGTGACCGGGCGGACGACCGCATCCGAAGGCAGGAACGCGAGATCGTCCACCACGACCTGAATCACCGGTCGGCGGCCTCCCGCGCCCGGCGGTACATGCGGGTCGCGTCCTCCGGACGGCGCAGGCGGTCCAACACGACGCCGAGCGCGTGTAGCGTGCGGCTGTGGTGGGGCTGCAGGTCGGCCGCCCGTTCAAACGCGGCCAGCGCGCCGGCGAGATCGTCGAGCTTGTTCAGCGCTTCGCCGAGATAGTACCAGGTCATGCCCCGGCTGGGGTCGCGCTCGACGCAGCCGCGCAGCCGGCCGACCGCTTCGCCCCACAGCCCCTTGCGCGCCAGCACCACGCCGAGCGCGCACAACGCGTCGACGTCGTCGGGGACGACGCGCAGGGTGTGCTCGAGGTCGTGTTGCGCCCCGACGAAATTGCCCGCCGCAACGTGCACCCGGGCCCGTTGCAGCAACAGTGTCGGGTCGTCCGGATGCTCGTCGAGCGCGGCGTCCAGCTCCGCCAGCGCCGATTCGGGATCGTCGCGTCGAGGCGGGGGCGGCGTCTGGACGGGCGGCGGGTCGACCGGAGCGGCGGTTGGTGCCGCGTCGAGCGGCCGCGCCAGCGGCACCGGCGGCGGCAGCCGCTCGCGAGCGACCTCGGCCGGCGTGGCGAGCGCCGCCTCGTCGGTCAGCGATTCGGCCTCGGCGATGAGATCCGCGGCGACGCGCGCGCGGTCCGCCGCCGACTGCCAGCGCTTGCGGTTCATTCGACCACCTCGCCGGCGAGCCACGCGAGGTACGGCTGCAGCCCGCGCCCCACGGTCAGCGCCAGCAGCTCCGGCACCTCGTAGGGGTGCCGCTCGCGCACGGCGGCGCACAACGCATCCCACTTCCCGGCGTCCGTCTTCAGCAGCACGACGACCTCCGACTCTTCGGTGACCGCCCCCTCCCAACGGTAGATGGACACCCCGCCGGGGAGCAGGGTGCCGCAGGCGACCAGCCGGTCGTCCACCAGGCGCCGCACGAACGCCCGGGCCTCGTCCGCGTCACCGAGCGTCGTCAGCACCACGAGCGGCTGTGGAGGCATGGGGACGGCTAACGTAGGGAAATGAGGGACCTTGGGCAAGAGAAGGACTTGCCCCGACCCCTCCCGTTGACCGGAATCGGGTGACCTGTCTAGGCTACAGGTCTATGCCGAGCGATTTGCTCGTCGTTCGCGGCGCCCGCGAGCATAACCTCAAGAACATCACGGTCGAGATCCCCCGCAACGCCCTTTCTGTCATCACGGGGCTGTCGGGATCGGGGAAGTCGTCGCTCGCCTTCGACACCATCTACGCGGAAGGTCAGCGTCGCTACGTCGAGTCGCTGTCGGCGTACGCGCGCCAGTTCCTCGGGCTGATGGAGAAGCCCGACGTCGACGCGATCGAGGGGCTGTCGCCCGCGATCTCGATCGAGCAGAAGACGGCCGGCAGCAACCCGCGCTCGACCGTCGGCACGATCACCGAGGTGTACGACTACCTGCGGCTGCTGTGGGCCCGCGTCGGCACGCCGCACTGTCCCAACGACGGCTCGCCGATCGAGCGCCAGAGCGGCTCGCAGATCACCGATCTCGTGCTGCAGTGGCCCGACGGCACGAAGATCGAGGTGCTCGCCCCGCTGGTGCGCGGCCGCAAGGGCGAGTTCCGCGAATTGTTCGACAACGCGCGCAAGCAGGGGTTCGTGCGGGTGCGCGTGGACGGACAGACCTACGACCTCGCCCAAGTCCCCAAACTGAACCGCCGCCAGAATCACGAGATCGCTGTGGTGGTGGACCGGCTCGTCGTGCGGGCGGGGGATCGCAGCCGCATCGCGGACTCGATCGAGACCGCGCTCAAGGCTGCCGACGGCGTTGTGGAGGTGACGACCGGCGCGAAGTCCACGGTGTTCTCCGAGCGCTACGCGTGTCCCACGTGCGGGCTCTCCCTCCCGGAGCTCGAGCCGCGGCAGTTCTCGTTCAACTCGCCGTTCGGGGCATGTCCGGACTGCTCGGGTCTGGGCACGCGTCGCGAGGTCAACGCCGACCTGGTGCTCGGCGATCCCAGCCTGTCGATTCTCGAGGGCGTGATCCTCCCGTGGGGCGAGCCGAGCGGGTACCTGCGCAAGGTGGTGCTGCCGACGCTGGCCCGGGCGTACAAATTCGACCTCAACACGCCGTGGAAGGATCTTCCCGCAGCCGTGAAGAAAGGCCTGCTGCACGGCGCGCCGGGGCGCACGTTCACCTATCAGTACGACAGCGAGCGCTGGCACGGCTCATACGAGTCGAGCTGGACCGGCGTCCTCAAGTACGTCGAGAAGCGTTACCGCGAGACCGCCTCGGACGGCGTGCGCGACCAGCTCGAGGCCTATATGGTCGAGCAGCCGTGTCCCACGTGCGGAGGCAAGCGGCTGCGTCCCGAGAGCCTCGCGGTGCTGGTCGGCGGGCAGAATCTCGGCGACGTGGTGGACCTCCCGGTGACCAAAGCTGTGGAGTTCTTTGAGGGACTGCCGCTGCGCGGCAATGGCCGCCCGGGACTCGACCCCGAGATCGCCGGCCCCATTCTCAAGGAAGTGAAGGACCGGCTGCGCTTCCTCAACAACGTGGGGCTTGATTACCTGACGCTCGGCCGCGCCGCCGAGTCGCTCTCGGGCGGGGAGGCCCAGCGCATCCGCCTCGCCACGCAGATCGGCAGCCGCCTGGTCGGTGTGCTCTACATCCTCGACGAGCCCTCCATCGGCCTGCACCAACGCGACAACGCGCGCCTGCTCGCCACGCTGCGCGAGCTGCGCGACCTCGGCAACACGGTGCTCGTCGTCGAGCACGACGAGGAGACGATCCGCGCCGCCGATCACGTGGTGGACCTGGGCCCACGCGCCGGTCGCCACGGCGGCGAGGTCGTGGCCGCGGGCCCGCTCGCCGATGTGCTCCGGCACCCCGACTCGCTCACCGCCCGCTACCTGCGGGGGGAGCTGCGGGTGCCCGTCCCGCCGCGCCGCCGCGTGTCGGATGGCGAACGGGTGCTCCGCATCGTGGGCGCGCGACACCACAACCTCCGCGATCTCACCGTCGAGCTCCCGTTGGGCCTGTTCATTGCCGTGACCGGCGTATCGGGGTCGGGGAAATCCACGCTGGTCAGCGACATCCTCTATCACGCCCTCGCCCGGCACTTCTACCGGGCGAAGGTGGTGCCCGGCGTTCACGAGCGGATCGAAGGTCTCGAGCGTATCGACAAGGTCATCGATATCGATCAGAGCCCGATCGGCCGCACGCCGCGCTCGAACCCGGCGACCTACACCGGCCTGTTCACCCCCATCCGCGAGCTCTTCACCTTCCTGCCCGAGTCCAAGATCCGCGGCTACGGCCCCGGCCGGTTCTCCTTCAACGTGAAGGGCGGCCGCTGCGAGGCGTGCCAGGGCGACGGCCTCGTGAAGGTCGAGATGCACTTCCTTCCCGACGTCTACGTCCCCTGCGAGGTGTGCAAGGGCCGCCGCTACAACCGCGAAACGCTCGAGGTGCGATATAAAGGAAAGTCGATCGCCGACGTGCTCGACCTGAGTGTCGCCGACGCGCTCGAGTTCTTCGCGAGCCAGCCGCGGATCCGCGCGAAACTGGAGCTCCTGAACGACGTAGGACTCGGGTACATCCACCTGGGCCAGTCGGCGACGACCTTGTCGGGCGGAGAAGCCCAACGGGTCAAGCTCGCCACGGAGCTGGCCAAGCGCGACACCGGGCGCACCCTGTACATCCTCGACGAGCCGACCACCGGCCTGCATTTCGAGGACGTGCGGCTGCTGCTGGAGGTGCTGCACCGTCTCGTCGACAAGGGCAACACTGTGGTCGTGATCGAGCACAACCTCGACGTTGTGAAGACGGCCGACTGGGTGATCGACCTGGGCCCCGAGGGTGGCGAGGCGGGAGGCCAGGTGGTCGCGGCGGGAACGCCGGAGCAGGTGGCCCGCCACAAGACCTCGTACACGGGCGCGTTCCTGCGCAAGGCGCTGGCGGCGGGCGACTAGCCCCCTAACTTGGGCTTTGAAGGGAGACGCGCTGTGGACAAGGGATGGCTGGCCGCGTTCGTCTTGTTTTTTGTGTTCGGCGGCGGCTTTTGGGTGCTCCGCCCCGTTGCGGCGGCGATTGCCAAACGGATCGCCGGCGAGCATCGGCGACCAGCTGCCGACCCACAAGAGCGCGACGCGTTGGTCGCCGAGGTGGAGCAGCTCCGTCAGGACGTGGCCGAGCTGCAGGAACGCGTGGATTTCGCCGAGCGGCTGCTCGCCAAGCAGCGCGAGGCTCCGAAGATCGGGCGCGGGGAGTGAGGCGATGAGAGGCGAAGAAGCGATCGTTATCTCCCTCATGGTGATCGGCAGCTTCTGGGTGCTCCGCCCCGTGGCAGCGGCGATTGCCAAACGCATCGCCGGCGAGCACCGGTCGCCGGTCCCCGATCCACCGCAGCGTGACGCGATCGCCGCGGAGGTGGAGCAGCTCCGTCAGGAGATGACCGAGATGCAGGAACGCCTCGACTTCGCCGAGCGGCTGCTGGCTAAGCAGCGCGGCGCCGAGCGCATCGGTCCCGGTCCCGACTGATGGAAGACATCCTCGCGATCATTCTGATCTTCGGTGGCGGCGCGGCCTGCGCGATCGCGTTTTCGCCCATCGGCCGGGCCGTCGCGGATCGGATCCGCGGCAAGGTGTCCGGATCGGGCGACGATCTCCGCGCCGAGCTGACCGATCACAAGGAGACGCAGGCGGCGGAGCTGGAGGCGATGCGGCGGGAGCTGGGGGAGCTGGCCGAGCGCATGGACTTCGCCGAGCGCCTGCTCGCCAAAGGGCGGGAGCAGCGACAGGGGCTGCCGTCGTGATGCAGGGGCCCACGCCGCTCCCGACTCCGCCGGGGCTCGATCCCAATCTGTTCGTCGAGCAGATCATCCCACTCATCGGCGTCTTGGCCGTGTTGATCGTCGGCGCGATCGCCTTGCGCTGGTTGTTCCGCAGCCCGATCGGCGAGGCAATCGCCGAAGGCATCCGGATGCGCCGGCAGCGTCGCTACGGGACGGACGTGTCCGCGACCGGCGAGCACCGGGTCGCGGAGCTCGAGACCGAGGTACACGCGTTGCGGGGCCAGCTTGCGGAGCTGGCCGAGCGCGTAGATTTCGCCGAGCGGCTGCTGGCGCAGTCCCGGGAGCCGGAGCGACTGCGGGCGCCGAAGACGTAAGTCGAAGCGTGAAACGCCGTTGCCGAGTCGGGCGTAAGGGAGCGAGAAGCGACGCGCTCGTTAGATTTCGCCGAGGACCTGTAGGGCGCGGGGCCGTGAGCGCCCGCCACCATTCCGAGAGGCCGTATGGGGATCTTTGACCGTCTCTCGACGCTGATCCGGTCGAACATCAACGACCTGATCTCGCGCGCCGAGAACCCTGAAAAAATGCTCAACCAGCTGATCGTCGACATGCGCACCCAGCTGGCGAAAGCCAAGCAGCAGGTGGCGTCGGCGATCGCGGACGAGAAGCGGCTCTCGGCCCAGGCCGAGCAGGAGAAGAAACTCGCCGAAGACTGGGAGAAGCGCGCCGTGCTGGCGGTGCAGGAAGGGCGCGACGACCTCGCCAAGCAGGCGCTGTTGCGGCACAACGAGCACGCCCAGAACTACGTCGGCCTGCACGAGACGTGGGTCAAACACCGGGAAGAGACCGACCGCCTGAAGGTGTCGCTGCGCCAGCTCAACGACCGCATCGAGGAAGCGAAGCGCAAGAAGAACATCCTGATCGCGCGCCAGAAGCGGGCGGAAGCGCATAAGCGCATTCAGGAAACGATGTCCTCGATGTCCGACAAGAGCGCGTTCGAGACGTTCGAGCGGATGGCCGAGCAGATTGAGCACGAGGAGCGCAAGCTCCTGGCCGCCGCCGAGGTAAATGAGGATCTGTCGGGCGATTCCCTCGTCAAGCAGTTCCAGAGCCTCGAGCACCGCTACGACGCCGATCAGCAGCTCGCCGCCCTGAAACAGAAGCTGGGGCTGCTCGCGCCGGGCGCGCCGGAGTCGAAGCAGCTCGGCAAGGGCGCCAAGGAAGCCGAGCTGGTCGAGGATGACGACGCCGGGCACACCCCCTGACCGCTGACGCCTCGTCCCCGCGACCCACAAGCGCCACGTTTGTGGCGCTCTTCGTTGCGGCCCTCGCCATCTGGTTCCTCATCCGGGTGGTCGACGTGCTGCTGCTGCTGTTTCTGGCGGTGCTGCTCGCCGTGTATCTGTCGTCCCTGACCGACTACCTCGAGCGCCGGCTGCGGATGCGCCGCTGGGTGGGGCTCATGATCGCCTGCGCCGGCACGTTCATCATCGTGGCGGGTCTGGCCGCGCTGATCTTTCCCCCGGTCGTGGATCAAACGCAGGCGCTGGTGTCGGGCCTCCCCCAGACCCTGACCAACGTCCAGAACGTGATGGCCGACTGGGCGCAACGGTATCCGTTCCTGCGCCGCACCGAGCTCGCCGATCCGCAGTCCGGGCTCGTCGCCAAGCTCATCAACGACGCGACGGGCTACCTCTCCAGCTCCCTGGTCCCGTACCTGCGCGCCGGCGGGAAGCTGTTCATCGAGGGCGTCAGCGTGCTGGTGATGGCCCTGTACCTGGCGCGGGCCCCGGCGCTCTACCGCGACGGCGTGGTGTCGCTCGTCGCCCCCAGACGCCGCGCGGTGGCGGTCGGCGTCCTCGACGATGCCGGCGCGACGCTGCGCGCCTGGCTCACCGGGCAGATCCTGGCGATGTTCGTGCTCGGGAGCCTGACGGCGCTGGGGTTGCTCGTGCTCGGGGTGCCGTACTGGTTGGCGTTCGGCGCGTTCACCGGACTCGTCGCGGTCGTGCCGTTCTTCGGCACCATCGTCTCGACCCTGCTGCCCGCGCTGTTCGTCGTGGGCACGGGCGACTGGGTCAAGGTGGTCGCGGTGATCGGCCTCGGCGTCCTCGTCCACGTCGCCGAGGCGAACCTGGTCGCGCCGCTCATCATGGAGCGCAAAGTCTCCCTGCCGCCGGTGCTCACCATCGCCAGCGTCCTGGTGATGGGCTCGCTCCTCGGCGTGATCGGCCTGATCGTGGCGGTGCCGGTGCTCGCCGTGACCATGGTCTTCCTTCGTCACATCGTCCAAGGCGAGATTTACGGCGACACCAGTCACCTCGAGCCGGCCGTCCTCAAGGTGAGCGGCCAGTTCCGCGTGCCCAAGACCAAATCCTCCGGATGACGACGCCGAACACCCACCGCTTTCTCATCGTCGCCGACGGCCAGTTCGGCCCCCTGACTTCGAAGACTGCCAACTCCTGCCTCCGCTATTTCCCCGAGCGGATCGTCGCGGTGCTCGATCGTCGCGAGGCCGGCAAGAGCGTCCAAGCCGTGCTCGGCTTCGGCGGGAGCATCCCCGTGGTGGGCGACTTCGCGGAAGGACTCGCGCTGGGCGCCACGGCGGTGCTCATTGGGATCGCGCCGGCCGGCGGGCAGCTGCCGCCGGAGTGGCGTGGCTGGCTCAAGACCGCCATCGAGCACCGGCTCGAGATCTGGAGCGGGCTCCACACCTTCATCGGCGACGATCCGGAGCTCGGGACCCTGGCCCGGGCGCGACAGGTGCGCATTCTCGACGCGCGGAAGCCTCCGGCGGACCTTCCCATCGCCGACGGCCGCGCCGCCGACGTGGACGCCTACGTGCTGCTCGCCGTCGGCTCCGACTGCAACGTCGGCAAGATGACCGCGATGCTGGAGCTGCGAAAGGCGCTCGTCGCCCGGGGGAAGAAGACCAGCTTCGTCGCCACGGGACAGACGGGTATCTTCATTGAGGGCTGGGGCATCGCTGTGGATGCCGTCGTGGCGGACTTCATCGCCGGTGCGGCGGAGCGGCTCGTGCTCCAGGGCGCCGAAGACCATGACATCGTGCTCGTGGAGGGACAGGGGAGCCTCATCCATCCCGGCTATTCGGGCGTCACGCTCGGCCTGCTGCACGGCTCCTGTCCCGACGCCCTGATCCTCTGCCACCAGGCGACGCGCGAGTACATCGGCGACTATCACGGCCGCGAGCCGTGGGTGAAGATCCCGCCGTACCGCGAGCTCATCGACATCTACGAGCGGGCGATGGCCCCCGTGCGGCCGACGCGCACGATCGGCGTTTGCCTGAACACCTACGACATGAGCGACCGGGACGCGCGCGGGGCGATCGCCCGGGCGGCTGAGGAGACGGGCCTCCCCGCCACCGACCCCGTGCGTTACGATCCGGAGCCGCTCGTTGCCGCGGTGCTCAACGCGGCGAGGCAGGGCAAGCACCGGTAGGGCGGCAAGGATTCGGTACGCCGGGCGGCGATTCGGTACGGTCGCCGCCCCTTTCGTTTCTATAGTGCCGGAGCAATGCTCCAGTGCATTCTGGCCGAATGGCAGCTCGCACGGACCCGGTTGGTGCGTTCGCGTTTGGGGCTGTGGCTCCTGCTGCTCGTCACGGGGTTCGTGCTCGTCGGGCGCCACCCCGTCATCCTCGCGCTCGACACCGGGATGCTCGCGGCGGTGTTGGCCGTCGCGTTTACCGCGGGCGCCGACAGCGATCGCGCGGCGCTCGCCCTCACGCTGACCCACCCGACGACGCCCCTCGCGGTGGCGGCGGGGCGGTGGTTGGCCGCGAGTAGCGTCGCGGGAATCTGCGTCGGCCTCGCGTGCGGCGCGCAAGCGGGTCGGTGGGATGGCGACGCCGCGGAGCTGTGGCGCGCAGCGGCCGGTGGGGTTGCGGCGGCGGGCGCGACCGCAGCGTGCGCGCTCGCGTTGGTCTGGGCAGGGGGCAACGCGGCCGCAGGCCTCCTCTTCCTCTATGTATTCGTGATCAGCGGCCTAAGCCCGCCGGCGGTCGCCGTTGTACTTGGCGGAGGGCTCGCGAGCCGCATGGCCGGTGTGGTCGTGGAGGTCTTGCCCGGCGTGTGGCGCTACGCACGGCTGGCGGGAGGGGACTCCGGCGCCTGGCTCCACGCCGTGAGCTGGGCGGTGGGCGGCGTGGCCGCGGCCGCGCTCGTCCTCGCACGGCGGACGCGGCGATGAGTCTCCTCGACGCGCGCGACGTGTCGCGGAGCTTCGGCGCGGTTCACGCCATGGCCGGGGTGTCGCTGACCCTGGTCCCCGGTGAGATCGTGGGGCTGGTGGGGCCGAATGGCGCGGGGAAGACCACGCTGATGCGTCTGCTCGCGGGAACGCTCCGCCCGGACGGCGGCACGATCACGGTCGCCGGGCACGGCGCCGGGAGTCTCCACGCAAGGCGGGCGCTGGGGTTCGCGCCCGATGGCGCGGTGTTCCCGCCGACCCTCACCGTTCGCGAGGTGCTCGACTATTACGCTCGCTTCCACGCCGCCGGGGCCGGGCGCCGCGCCCTCGTGGCGGAGGCGCTCGATCTCGGCGCGTTGGATGAGGTGGCCGGACGGCGGGCCGCCTTGCTGTCGCGCGGATATGTGCAACGGCTGGCGCTCGCTCAGGCGGCGCTGGGCGGCCGCCGCATCCTCTTGCTGGACGAGACCCTCGCCGGCCTGGATCCCCTGGTGCGGCGCCGCCAGTGCGACCGTCTCATGGCGCTCGCGGGCACAGGGGTAGCCGTGCTCCTGTCCTCGCACGACCTCACCGCGGTCGAGCGCCTCGCCTCGCGCGTGCTGATCCTCGCGCGGGGGCGGGTCGTGCGCGAAGGATCGATGGCGGGCCTGCTGCGCGAGCGCGTGCTCGAGGTGGTGCTCGACGCGCCGCCGCGCGAGCCGCCCCCCGGCTTCCGGGTCACCGTCTTCGGGCTCGAAACCGAGCTGGGCAGCGGCACCGTGGAAGCGGCGTTGGCGCTGTGCCGGGCGCACCGCCTCGCGGTGCGCGCGTCGCGGGTACGGCTCAAGTCCCTGGAGGACCTGGTGCTCGACGCGCTGGACGACGACACGGCGCGCTGACTACGTTTCCCCCCCCATGAGCCTCCACCTCTTCAACACGCTGACGCGGCAGGTGGAGCCGTTCGCGCCGCTCGTGCCGCCGCGGGTTACGATGTACACCTGCGGCCCTACGGTGTGGAACTTCGCACACATCGGGAACTTCCGGACGTTCCTGTTCGAGGACCTGCTGCGCCGGCACCTCGAATGGTCGGGGTACGACGTCTTCCACATCATGAACCTCACCGACGTGGACGACCGGGTCATCAAGGCGGCCGCCGCGGCGGGAAAGCGGCTCGCCGAGCTCACCGAGCCGTTCGCGCGAGCGTTTTTCGAGGACCGGGACTTCCTGCGCATCAAGCCGGCCCACGTCTACCCGCGCGCCACGCAGTACATGACGGCGATGATCACGCTGGTGCAGCGCCTGCTGCAGCGCGGCGTCGCGTACGGCGGCGAGGACGGGTCGGTGTATCTCGCCATCGCCAAGTTTCCCGCTTACGGCCGCCTGTCACAGCTCGACCGCCGCCAGCTCAAGGTCGGGGCACGGGTGGCGAGTGATGAGTATGCCAAGGACGATCCGCGCGACTTCGCCCTCTGGAAGAAGACCGACGCGATGGACGAACAGGTCGGAGCGGCCTGGGATGCCCCCTTCGGCCGTGGCCGGCCGGGCTGGCACCTCGAGTGCTCCGCGATGTCGCTGGCGGAGATCGGGGAGCGCTTCGGCGTCCAAACCCTCGATCTCCATTGCGGGGCGATCGATCTCATCTTCCCGCACCACGAGAACGAAATCGCCCAATCGGAGGCGGCGACAGGGCAGCCGTTCGTGCGCACCTGGCTGCATGGCGCGTTTCTGAACGTGAAGGGGACGAAGATGTCGAAGCGGTACGGCAACTTTCTGACGGCCCGCGATCTCCAGGAGCAGGGAGTGGACGCGGGGACGTTCCGCACCCTCGTCTACCAGACGCACTACCGCCAGCCGCTCGACTATACCGACGAGGCGCTCGACGCGGCGCGGAAGGGGTCGTTGCGGCTGGGGACGTTCCGGGACAGACTCGACGGAGAAAGTCGGGGAAAGACGGAGAAGGACGGAGGAAGAGCGCTTGCGGACCTGGCCAAGCAGCTCGAGGCGGATGTCCGGGCGGCCTTGGACGACGATCTCGATTCTCCGAAGGCCCTGGCCCACGTATTCGACTTCGTCACTGCGGCCAACGGCGAGCTGGACCGGGGCGCTGGTGGGTCCGGTGTCGCGGCGGCCCTGGCGGTCTTCGACCGGGTGATGGGGCTGTTCGCGGTCCTGCCAGGCGGCCGTCAGGTGGCTCCCGAGCTGGAACGGTGGGTGCGCGAGCGGCTCGCTGCCCGGGACCGAGCGCGTAAGTCCAAGGATTTCAAGGCGGCGGACCGGATCCGCGATGAGCTCAAGGCGCGGGGGGTTGAGATCGAGGATACCCCCGCGGGGACCCGGTGGCGGGTGGTCTAAGTTCTTAACGGCACGTCCCTTGCAATACGACCCTCCCCCGTTTATGCTCCGAGTCTGATAGAAATAGCGGTCGACCAGCTGACGTAGCTCAACTGGTAGAGCAGCTGATTTGTAATCAGCAGGCTAAGGGTTCGAGTCCCTTCGTCAGCTCACGTTGCCGACGAGGAGCGGCGCCCCGACTGTCGCAGTGCGACAACCCATCACCCCGCGCGAAGGCTGCGGGGTGCTTTGTCGCTGGGGGTGGAAGCGGACTCGAACGGCGGGAAGGCGATTCGCGGCGTGGGCGTGGTGGGGTGCCCGAGCGGTCAAAGGGAGCAGACTGTAAATCTGCCGCGCTTACGCGCTACGAAGGTTCGAATCCTTCCCCCACCACTTGGCGCGCGGGCGTAGCTCAGTTGGTAGAGCATCAGCCTTCCAAGCTGAGGGTCGCGGGTTCGAGCCCCGTCGCCCGCTTGCTGGTGTCGTCGCTCGCGTAGCTCAGTCGGTAGAGCGCGTCCTTGGTAAGGACGAGGTCACCGGTTCAATCCCGGTCGCGAGCTTCG
>Ga0209806_1001012_pt1 | contig 18908 bp, 15 predicted proteins | sample GraSoiAngelo_152_FD_186166 | JGI IMG/M metagenome (GOLD analysis project Ga0209806, IMG submission 186166) | Grasslands soil microbial communities from the Angelo Coastal Reserve, California, USA - 14_1009_12_30cm (SPAdes) (version 2) | ecosystem: Environmental > Terrestrial > Soil > Grasslands ... | reverse complement strand
CGCCGGCGGCTTGCGCCGTCGCCGACCGGATGCTGAAAATGATGAATGCACAAAGGAAAGGAGAGCACTTCCGGATCATGCGCGTCACCGTGCTAGTACGAAGATGAGAGTCCTGTTGCAGAATAGCCACATTCAGTCACAGCTATGCGTCCTTACTGCTTCTTGGGAAGAAACCTGCCAATACCAATCCGCACCTGGAACGTATTGATCCCCGGATTTGGTTTCGCCAGCCCCGCGTTTGAGATATGCATGTATCGTGCCTCGATACTCCAGTTGTAACGGGGCCCGAGCAGATGCATCCCAAACACGCCGCTGGACGTGAAGTTCACAGTATTCGTTCCAGCCGGCACGGTGTGGTTGGTGAACAAAGTTCCACCGTCGATCTCAAGGTAGGGCACGACCGAACTCCGGGTTGCGAAATCCCACTTCAGATCGATGGGATTGAACCCCAATCCGTAAGCGGTGTTGGAGGGCTGAAAGACAAGAAACATGGGCACTCCATCGACCGCATATTCAAAACGCCCTTTCAGGAAGCCGGGACCGTGAGGACGCGTCAAGATCCACCCATAACGTAGTCCCAGATTCCAAACCCCAGTATTCTTCGTGCCACCCGGAACGGTGTATCCGCCTCCCGTCCAGAGCTGCACTTCGCGTCCACCATCTTCCGGACCCTGCTGCGCCGATGCCGCAGAAATCAGAAGAAACAGCGCTGCACTGGTGAAGGCAACCCCTCTGCAAACCTTCTTGATCATGATGGTTGTGGCCGAGTAGGCACGATACAGGAAGACGAGCTAAGGCAGCAACGGCAAGGTTAAGGCGCGAACATTAGCAGCGCTCTACTCGGCAACAGAACTTAAGCTGAGTCCGCCGTCCACTGTCAGAATCTGTCCAGTAATGAAGTGGGGCGCCTCGGCAAAGAAGCGCACGGCCGTGGCAATCTCTTCACCAGTACCATTGCGTCTCATGGGAGTGACCCGCGCCATCTTTCGCATGAATGCCTTCGCGTCCTGCTCACCCAAATCGATCATCCCTGGAGCCACCGCGTTGACCGCAATCTCCGGGGCCAGCGCCTTGGCCATAACTTTCGTCAACATGTGCAGCGCTGCCTTGGACGAACAATAATGGGCGTGCGTCGGCCACGGCACCAGGCCGCCTAACGACCCCATATTGATCACCTTACCGCGCCGCTCGCGCAGATGCGGCAGTGCCTCGCGCGTGACCAGAAACGGCCCGCGCGTGTTCGAAGCGAAGATTGCGTCCCATTGGGCAACAGAAATCTTGTCGAACTCCACCGTTTCGTAATTCGCAGCGTTGTTCACCAGGACGTCGATGCCACCCAGTTCCCTTACCGCTTCTTTGATCGTGGCGCGCACACTCTTCTCGACGGTGATGTCGCACTTCAGGGCAAAGGCGCGACCCCCCGCAGCCGTAAGATCGATGACTGTGTGTTGTGCCTCCCGCGCCGAACGGTTAAATGTAATTGCAACGTCGGCGCCGGCTGTCGCCAGCGCCAGCGCAGAAGCTCGCCCCAGCCGCTTCGCTCCTCCCGTGATCAGCACAGTTTTGCCGAGAAGCGGTTTGTCTTGTGTGGCCTTCATGTCCACGATTGTATCGTCCTGCGTTCCTATCCCCGTTCCCAGGCCAATTCCTCTATCTCTTCGGAGTTTCTCCGCGGCTTCTGCCCGTCCTCTGTGGTCAAAGGCTTTCTCGCCCCAAGCGCTGCTTCGTGCCGCCTTCGTGCACGTTAATCACGGTTATAGATTCGGTTGCAACCATTCCTTTACCAAAGCATGACCCGGTCTTTCCCTCCATGAGCCCAACTCTTACACAACTCTAACCATCTCGTGACACCTGGCCTATCTAGCCGCCCCTACTCTCGCCAGATAAATCAATCCCAAAAGGTGCCCAAATGCCATCTTGCTCATCGGAGCCAGCGCAGCACATCGCCCGCACATTCTTTGGTTGGATTTATATTCAGCGCGATCGAACACCGCAAGAAGAAGATTGGAGGGACGGGCGCCTCGCCCGTCCGTCGGGCACGCCCGACGCTCCATCCATAAGACAACCGACGTATCAGCTTCCTTGTTCCTCGACGCGGAGATTATTGGTCACCGAGAAAACATTGGGAACGCTTTTGGCTTGCATCTCGGCAATTTGTTTGTCCATTTGACGAGCGACCACACCTTCCAATGTGACGTGACCGTTCTCGACGATGATGTGGATCGGCGGCACCGCGCGCACTGCATACATACTTAGCTCCGCATTTCCGTAGATGGCGCGGTAGACTGCCATACGAGTTTGATCGTCCATGGGCGAGGTTGGCAGAACCTTGATCTGGTTATCCACGCGCTCGACACCTTCAATGCGTTTCACGACATTTTCCGCATCGGATTTCAAGGTCGGCCGAACCACCTGCCCCATGAGCGTCACAGTGCCGTCGGGCGACACACGATAGGCAAGATTGTCAAACACGCCGTAGTAGGGCAGCAAAGCCAACTCGTGATGAACTTCCCTCGTGATTCTGTCGATGCTCGCCTGATTGGCAGCCTGAGATCTGTTGTTAGCAGGCGGAGCGTTGGGGGAAGTTTGTGAGGACGGGTTTTGCAACAAGGCGACGGCCACAAGCACTACAGAGAGTAAGTTACCCATGGGAATTCCCTCCCTTGAATTCTCCTTCTATTTCAAACGGGATGCTTGGTTCGAGCCAATCGGTACTAACGGGTAGAGCCCTCGAATAGTGTCTTGAGCCTGACTTTCGCGAGAGGAGTCGAAACCGCCCGCGAATGAAGACGATGCGCTCAGCGGGATTTCCACCTTTGCAAAGCGGATGTCTCGCTGAGGGCGCTCAATTTTCGCATCCAAACTGCCGGCAAGGATTCAGCATCCCAAACGGAGCCGAGAGACTTAACAAATGTCCTGGAGTACGCCTATGGCAGTCGATGCAGACCGAATGCAAAAACCCGTTCGCAAGATTCGCAAGCTTCTCAAGAACATGTCCACTTCGCCGGGTCAGGACGAGGTTCACGATCTGCGCACCAATTCCCGCCGCATCGAAGCTACCCTGCACGCATTGTCGCTCGATTCGGGGCGTCCAGAGCGCCAGGCCCTGAAACAGATTTCCAAGCTTCGGAAACGTGCCGGCAAGGTGCGCGACATGGACGTGTTGACAAGCTACGCCTCACAGGTGCCACGTCTGGATGGAGAACAGGAATGCTCCGTGGACTTGCTCGAGTATCTCGGCGCCCAACGCCAGAAATACGCCAAAAAGCTCGATCTTGTCATCAAGCAGTATGCGTCGCCACTAAGAAAGCGGTTGAAACAGACCTCCCGACAGATGGACAAGGCTCTGCACCGCAACGGAAGCCGGGACTCAAGCGGAAACACGGTGAATACCAAGGCGGCGGCGTCAGCCTTGCACCTGCTGTCTGAGCTTACTCAGCCGGCACATTTGGGACGGAATAACCTGCATCCCTATCGTTTGAAGGTCAAGGAACTCCGCAATGTTCTGGAAATGGCCGAGAACGCCAAGGAAAAGGAATTCGTCAAGCGCCTCGGAGAAGTGAAGGATGCCATTGGCGAATGGCACGACCGGGAAGAACTGCTCACCATCGCCAAAGATGTACTGAATCATCGGCCAAACTGCCAACTTCTCGCAGAACTGCGCAAGACCGCGGACGCAAAATTCAAAACTGCGCTCGCCCTCGCCGAATCGATGCGGAAGCAGTTCCTGCGTGTTTCGGAACGAGCAGACAAGCGTTCCTCGCGAGCAAACACACGCGGCCCAGCGGAACCGGTATGGTCCGCGACAGCTGCTCTCGCCGCTTGAAGCAAGGAGAAGACATGAAGCGTAAAACGGGAACCTCAAAGAATAATCATGATTATGAAACATCGAGCTCGATCGATGTCATCATTGAGACCCCGCGCGGCAGCAGAAACAAAATCAAATATGATCCTTCCAGTCGCCGCTTCAGGCTTTCCAAAGTCATGCCCGAAGGCATGATGTTTCCCTACGATTTCGGCTTTGTGCCGGCGACCAAGGCGGAAGATGGAGACCCGCTGGACGTGCTCGTGCTCACCGACGAAGCGCTTTTCCCCGGTTGCCTTGTGGAAGTCAAGCTGGTGGGAGTGATCGAAGCAGAGCAAACGGAAAAGGGCGAGACCAAGCGAAATGACCGCCTGGTGGCGATCGCGACCCAGTCTTTGCTTTACTCCGAGATCAGGACCCTTGAGGAACTGAATCCAAAGGTCCTCGAACAGATCGACGCATTCTTCGTGAACTACCAGCGAGTGCGTGATATTGAAGTCAAGATCCTGGGCCATGGAGGACCGCAGCAAGCCCATCGAATCCTGGATAAAGCTGGCGACCACAAAAAGGCCGCCTGAATTGAGAAAAACAATGAGGAGAGGACAGTTGACGAGTGGTCTCTCCCTCAATTCATTTTGCGGACTGACTTGTCCGAGGCTACTTGCGGGCGCTCTTTTGCGATTGGTGGGCTGTGGCTCGAGAACTGGCAGGCGGCTTTTTTTCTGCGTTCAACAATGAACAGAGATCCTTAACGATCCTGATTAGTTTCTGAGGATCGGTTTCCTCTGCGGCCTCGTTGGCAAGTTCCTGCCAGCGCTGCAACTGCTTTCGTCCGTCAGAGGCCATGTCATCCTGCTTCCGTAGCCTGTGATTAGCGACCGTACGCAAATGAGAAACCTACGCGGCGAACGAGCGCCTGGCGGCGCCACGGTCACCCTGTGCTATGCTGCGCAGAGCCTGGAGCGCGTAGAAGGCAGCTTCCAGAGCTTTGCGCTCCCGGAGTTGCGTCCCGGAGGAAGTGTCACCGTCGCCCTGAAAAAGCTCCCGGGTACGCTTTGCGACGGCTATTTCTGCGTCTGTGATCCGCTGGTTCAGCCTGCCTTTGTCCATCTCGAACAAGGCCGCCATATATTTTTCTTTCCAGGTCGCCAGTTCTTCCGACTGCACTCGATCGACATCCATACAAAGTCCCTTAATAGCTCTCTTGACTACCCCGAGGTGCTCGCATTTCGTGGCGCCGAAAGTTGAGCACCGGATAACGAAGCCGCAACCATCAGACCTGTTGAATCTCAGCCGCCCAACTCGCCAGATGTTGCTTGATGAGTTGATAACATTCGCAGGAAGCATGCTGAAGTTTTACTTTGTCGAGCACCGTCACTCTTCCGCGTCGATAAGTGATGATGCCAGCCTTATGCAACGTGCCCGCCGCCAGACTCACGCTTGATCTGCGAGTTCCCAGCATCTGGCCGAGAAGATCCTGCGTAAGGGGAAGTTCGTTGGAGCCGAGCAGTTCGTGGCTCATCAACAGCCAGCGCGCCAGCCGTTCCTCCACCTCATGCAATCCGTTGCAGGCCGCGATTTGCATGGCTTGCATGGTAAGGCGCTGACCGTAGCGGTGCAATTCGAGATTCAAGTGCGGACAGTGCGGCAGAAGCTCGCGCAACACAGACGCCTCAATTCGGTCCGCGGTGCCTTCCGCTTGGATGATGAAGCGGTTCGGGCTCGTACCGAAGCCATCCACCACCGGCAATCCCGTGAAACCGCCTCGGCCGATTAGAGCAACTTCCACGCTTTTTCCATCCGGCAGGATATTTACGACCGATATCAGTCCGCTTTCTACAAAATACGCAAATCGAATCTTGTCACCGGCTTCATGGAGGATCTGGTGCATCCGCAAAGGCGCGAACTCCAGCCTGGGACGAAGCAGGTCAAGCTCGGCACGAGGCAGCTTGCCAAGGATTTCACCTCCAAGGATGCGATTTCCATTGTCCGAAGGCCTGGGTTGAATGACGCTTTTGGCGATAGGCATGACACTGGTGTTCATATTCCTCAGCACTCCCTCCGTGCAACACTCTCAAAGTGAAGATTCATAAACGAAGCGCGCTCCGGGGATGCATTCGAAGTAGCATCGCTCCCAATTCCGGGTTCTCGGTCACAAACGCATGCGGGGAAGCTTAGAGTCCATCCGGAATCGCTGCCATACAGCCAGACGGTCGCTTCGAGGAAAGTCATCGCCTGGCCGCAACGCGCACATGTTGGGGGTAGTTGGTTTCGTAGAGACTGCTCATCGACGAAGTCTTGAATCGATTCGACTAACTGCTTTTGGTCCATTTGCGGATCGCGTTCCATACTCAGAACTCCGAATTTCCGAACGTAAACGCGCAGAGCCCGGTTGTCGCCAAACTGACTAAACCGGGTGCACGTCCGTTTGGTTGTGGAAGACTCCCCCCCGCTTACTAGAAACCTTACACGCAAGATGAATGGGCTTGGTGCGCCAAATTGCGCCACGAAATGTGGTTTCCGCGCGGAATGCGAGCGTCCAGACGCGCTACGATTACGATACGGATGGCACGAGGATTCGATTTATTGTCGTTACCTCGCCGGATAGCTTAGACGCAACCCTATCCGAAATAGTATGGGAGGTCCCAGGTTAGTTACCGGTGTGCGTGCCACCTGATAACGCTGGTTGAAAACGTTTTCGACCGCCCCAAACACTTCAAAATGGGGCGTGATAGAGCGTCCTATTTCGAGATCCATCGTGTAGAAGCGAGCAAGCGGCAATTGATTCTGGTCATCGTCGAATTGCTGTCCCACAAAACGTCCCGCCACGCTTACAAACACCCGTGATGGATTCCAATATCGCGCCTGCCAAGTGAATACATTGCGCGGGACCTGCGCCACGTCAAGCCCAACCAGATCGATGCCGCCGGGAGTGCCCGGATAGCTGACTACCGTGGCTGCGGTGTAGGAATATCCCGCCAAGATTTGGATGTCACGATTCACCCGCACAGCGCCATCCAGTTCCACGCCGCGCGAGCGCGTGCGTCCCAGGTTCAGTTTCTGCCGTGTTATAAGGGTGGGCGTGGTCGAAAGCGTTACGTTTGCAACCGGGTCGACAATGTCACTCCAAAAAAATGTGTCGCGCATGCTCAGGCGGCCATTCCAACCGGAGAGATTCACTCCCGCCTCTGCCCCAGTGAGCCGCTCCGCGCTCAGCCCCGCATTGTTGAAGGTAAGCACATTGCCCACGCGGAAGGTGCGATACAACTCGTTGAGCGTGGGTGCCCGAAAAGCGCGGTAGACAGAACCCGTCAGCGACACATGTTCGTTCACGGCCCACAGAACAGAAAGCCGGGGGCTTAGCGCGACATCGGTGCGACTCGGATAAGTGGTCTTGGCCGGCGAGCCTGCGAGCGGAACGGTCACCAGACTCCCGTTAAAATTTCTCCAGTCATCAACCCGCGCAGCTAAGATTACTGTCCACTTCGCGTGGCGGAAGATGTCTTCCCCAAAGAATCCCAGCGTTCGCTGCCGGCCTCCACCGTTGCGGTTTCGGTTCGGGCCAGTCAATAGAATTTCGTTACTGGCGCCAATCACCTCGGAGAAGTCTGCTCCTCCTAACAGCGTGTGGCTTCCGCCCACAGGATGCACCCACTGGCCGGCTGCGCCCACTACTTGTTCGGGAACATGCTGGAGATCAGTCAGAGTCTCGCTGTTGCGACCGGGCGCAACCGCCGTGAAGGTCTGATTGTAGCTTTCGACGTCGCCATACAACCTGACCATCAATGAATCGTTGTTGCTGAATTGTTTGTCGACGCCCAGGGCGCCTTCGCCAATGCGCGTGTCGTTTGTTTGAAGTTGCGTTCCGTTGTTGCGCGACTCGGTGTAGAAATTGCCGCGCGCAAATATTCTCCCATTGTTTCCGAGTTCGTGACCGACCCGCGCGTATACGGTGACGTCCTTGGAATTGGCGGGCGTATCCACGCTTCCACGAACTGAATCGGCGACGAGGATGTAGCCATCTGTACGAAACATCTCTGTCGCCAACGAGTAATCCCATCGGCCCAAGCGACTGCCCGTCCACAAGGAAAGGTCTGGAGTATTTTCGTTGCCATAGGAGCTTTCGAGCGTGAACGCGGGAGTGTTCGGCTCGGGGGTCAGGAACTGCACGATTCCGCCCAGCGCAGAACTCCCATAAAGATTCGAACTGCCGCCGCGAAACACTTCCACGCTGGAAAGCGCGACGCGCGGAATGCGATCCCAATACACCCAGCCGCCAAAAGGATCGACCAGCGGAATGCCATCGAGCATCACGAGGGCACGGCTGGCGGCGCTTCCGCCCAAGCCTCGCAACGACACTCCCTGCGCGGAAGCATTCGCCGTCCGGCTCCCAGAGCGACGAAAAAGAGAAAAGCCGGGCACCTGGCGCAACACGTCATCGATACGCAAAGCAGGAATCGCGGTCACATCCGCCGCTGAGAAAAGAATGGTGCTTCCAGGCGTGTCCGAGAGTGGCACCCCGATGCGAGCGGCCGAGACGGTCATCACCTCCTTTGCGGGACCGGGGTGCAGGACGATTTCCAGATGAACGGCGACGTTTCCATCACCCTGCCACGACTGATGAACGGCCCTGAAGCCTTGCGCAGCGACATCAATCGTTCCCTCGGTCTGGGGCACGTCAGCAAATGAGAATCTTCCATCCGGGTTTGTCCTGATGGAAACAGAGAAAGATCCGCTCTTCAGAGTGACACTCGCCGATTTCAATCTGTTTCCGCTGGAATCGCGCACAACTCCATCGACCGTGACATTCGCAGTCGCAAGCGAGGGAACTGCAATAAGCAGGCAAGAGAGGAGGCAATTAAAAATGGACCGAGTTCGAGGCATCGAAGCTTAGAACGCTTGATCGTCCCAACCAATTTCGAGAGCCAAAGCAATTTCAGAAACAAAAATAATCTGAGACCTTTTAGAACTTGTCATTCCTCGCGTAGCGAGGAATCTCGCTCTTTGACGCTCCCGGGCACAGCAGACTCCTCGCTCCGCGCGGAATGACAATTCTTGAAAGGTCACGGAGTCGACGAACCCCAAAACCGCCTGCAGTACCATTACTGCCGGAAACTCTTCCCCGCGAACCGGCAGTTCAAGATCCGTCCGGGCTCGACTTTTGATACTCCCATGCTCGCGCCGTTGTCGACGCGTCCCGCCTGCGCCACGCATAGCACGCCCAGTTGCGTACCAAGGCCGCGCTGGATGTGGCAAGGAATCGTACTACGGCTGTCTCATGCCAGCGATCAAAATTTCCGAGGAGAGAATCCTGCAACCAGCGCAGGCCGGAACAATCAGGCATGGTCAGGCAATCTGCTTTTGCTATACGCCAGCAGCTTCCTCGTAAAGCGCCAGGTACTGATTCACCATCTGCTCGGTGGAGAAATTTTCGGCTACATAAGCGCGTATCTTCTGCGGATCGAGAGGCAGGTCACCAACCCGCTTGACCATCTCTCTGACAGTCCGGCAGATGTATCCAGATACGCCATTCTGCACGACCTCCGGGACCGACCCTCCGGGACTGGCGAGCACCGGCGTGCCGCAGGCCATGGCTTCCACCATCACCAGACCGAATGGTTCGTTCCACTGGATCGGAAACAGCATGGCCAGGGAATTCCCAAGCAGCTCGTTTTTGGCGGCGAGGTCGGCAGGCCCTATGTACTCCACTAATTTCCCGTCCAATTGCGGCTTGACCTTTCTTTCAAAATATTCCCGGTGCGCAGGCTGCACCTCGCCAGCAATCTTCAACGGGATTCCAGTCCGTTGTGCCACATCGATGGCGATATGAGTGCCCTTGATGGGAGCAATGCGACCAATAAAGCTAAGGTATTGCTGTTTTTTCTCGACCAATTTGTATTGGTCCAGTTGAATGCCGTGGTGGATAGTCCGAAGCCGCGGCATCACCTCGTTTTTGCGTTGCGCATCGCTGATCGAAACGTAATACGCCTGCGGATAGTGCGCGTAAAAGGCGCTCAGTTCAGGCGAGTAGGAGTCGTGCAGGGTCAGAACAAACGGACGGTCAACAAAGCGGGAGAACGCAAGCGCCGGCGCCGATTGCACGTGAATCACGTTGCAGTGCTTGCAAGCATCCGCGACCGCCCAGGACACGTGATTGATTTCGCGCAGCCAGGCATGGGTTGGAACTTTGATGGGCCACTCGGTATGCGGATAAATCCAACGAACATCCATTTCCGCTTTGGAGTCGCCGTTGGCATATAGGACGACCTCGGCACCCGATTTCTTAAGACCCTCGGCCAGGTGCCCCACGAACAACTCCGTGCCTCCATACTCCTCGGGTGGTACCGCGATGAAGGGAGGCGCGATCAGAGCGATTCTCAATCAAAACCTTTCCACGATATTGCGCCGCTGATCTAGGAGTCGTCGTGGAGACCCCGTCGCAGACGAGACCTGGCCGGTGATCCGGAATGACGGTGCCGAGGACATAAGGTAGTGACGTTACTTACGTGCTGTCTTGGCCTCCTGGGCCTGGCCCGCATACTTTCGCACCGCCGCTAAAAAGGGTTCGGCGGATGGAGGAGGGTTCACCTTCCCGTTCAGAATTTCCGCGAACGGCACCATGTCTTGGTACAGGACGCGAGTCTCATCTTTGTCCTGCGAGATGGCTGCGCCATTCAGATCGATTCCCGCAAAAACACCCCGAGCACGGGAATAGGTCAGCACTTCCGCTTTCATTTTCCAGTCGGTATCGGCGCCCGCATTTCGTCCTACAGGACCGGCCGCGGCCGAAGCATCTGCGCCGAGTTTGAACTTGCTCTGCAGCAGATGTTGCATGCCCTGGTCGTTGGTAATGACCATGACCAGATCGACGGCCTGGCCACCAATCTGCAGACCCCAGCTACCGCCTGTGATCGTGATAGGCGCAGGAGCGCTCCATCCGTGCTCCGTCCGGCACGTCGCTACGCCTTTGCCGTGGCTACCACCGAATCCGAGGGCCACCTTGAACATCGAAGGCACCACCGCGATGCACTTCGCATCCTTCATCACTTTGTCAGGAATCGCTTTGTCCGGGGTCGCCATTACCTCGTTCAGCACTTTCGCGGATTCGTCAATACGCTTCGCGATATCGGATTGATCGCCCTTATCCTTGGGCCAACACAGGCCAGTCAGAAGCAGAAGCGTCGTCCCTATCATCAGGACACGCAGAGAAGATTGTTTTTTACCTCGGTACATACAGCAAAACTCCTTTCTTACACTCACACGAGCATCGTCACTCTCCGCCAAGTTGACACTAGTCGCCGGCCCGGTAACGGTCTATCCGGTGCAGCCTGTAAATTCAGGCGGGAATCTGCCGATTGGAAAGGCTCGACCGGCGCCCCATCCTGACCTCGCGTTCTTTGCGAAGTTAGGGTGGGAATTCCTCATGACCTTTCCCCGTAGATGAATTGCAATCAGTACATGATCGTCTTGGTCAGATGATGCGGCCATGACGTGGTGTGATAAGGAATCCAAAAGCGCGCATCGATCTGCGGGATGAGGATCTTGTTTTCTGGCGCGCGTTTCTTGTTGATCTCTTCTCGAAGCAGGGCGGTGGCATAGATGCAATGCGCACGAATTTCCACTTCCCATGCGCTGTCCCGCGGAATCATGGCGTAGCTGTTAATCGCATTTTCCAGCTTCTCTGAGTAACTCGTGATCCCCATCAGCCGCAAACCCACCGGCACGATATAGTCGGCGAACGCTGTCATCTTATCGATGTCCTCGATCGCGAACTGACCGGATTTGCGAAGCATGGAGTACACGAACCACACACCAAGTTGCGGCAGCTTGTAGAACTTGATGGTATGCCCGTCATATTGGCTGACGTCGTTGAAGCGCGGGAACTCTTTTGTGAGGCGCTCGATCAGCCCGTTGCCATTGTCGTAGAGTCGGGGCGGGCAGGAGCGAATGAAGTTGTGGAAGCGGCCCTGATATTTCGCGGCCAGAACCGAACCAACCTGGTGCCAGACTTCCATCTTTTCGTCGAGCATCGGAAGCTCAATGTTGCCGGCGAAAATGCGCTCCAGTTCTGGACGGGTGACCTGGGCGAGAAACTTGCCGTCGAGGATCGGGATGCCGTTGTCCATCGCCCGCTTCATGCAGGCAAAGAGCGCGTCGGAATCGGACCAGTGACGGCCCGCATAATCGACTTGAAATTTCGTATGGGTCGTAAAGTCGGTGAAGGCGGTGTCGACGCAGTCGGCGGTCATCACGAAATCCATGGTTTCATCGGCACTGCCCTGGCCAATGCCGAAGGGCAACTGGTAGTCCGGCATGGGGAGTTCTTCATAGGCCATCCAGGCAGCGACTTCACGAACCTTGTCGACGTTGGTGTGAACATCGCGAGAATGCTCGACGACGGGAGGAAGGCTGTCGAGGACGGGACTTCCAGTAAGCCTCGGAAGTGCTGTCGAGGGTAGGGGCGTAGCGGATTGCGAGCGTGCGACGTCTGCAAACGCTGGTAGTGCGGCGAAAGCGGAAACGCCTCTTAATAGATCGCGGCGCGTTGGGTTCATGAATTTCATTGAGTGTCCTCCTCCGCGTCTCTGGAGACTGCAGCGGCTGAAGCCGATGTTGTTGCAAAGCTGTTACGGCACGCCTGAACAGCTTGCTGAAAACTCTCGCGATAGCTGCGTTTTGAAAGGGCTCGGCTTCAGCCGAGCCATGAGAGCCACAAACTCAATCCGGCTTTAGTCGCTGAGGTCGTGGGTGTCGCCAGGCAAGTACTTTTCAGCAAATTGTGAAGGCATGCCCTGAAACGAATCAACAGATTCAACTCACCCGTTCGCCTTGGCAATCAGCAGAATCGCGAGCCCGTAGAAAACGAACATCAGCACCAGATACAACTTGCTTCGACCGCCCGCTCCCGCGAATTCTTTCCATGCAAGCACTCCCCAAAGCGCAGCCACCATGGGCGCGGACTGCCCGATGGCGTACGAAATCGCGACGCCGGTGAGAGAAGCCGCCACCATATTAAAGACCGTGCCTGTCCCCCAAATAAATCCGCCCAGCAGTCCGAGCAGGTGTCCAGAGGCTGGTCCTCGAAAAAATCCGCTGAAGCTGACCGGCTCTCCCACCAGCGGATGCTTCATGAAATACAGGTTCCAGATGAAGCAGGAGAGTAATGCCCCCAGCGTCAGAAAGACGACGGCACTATAGGGGCCCAGCGAATTCCCGGTTGTCATCGCGCGGGTCAGGAATGGCGCCCACAATCCCATCAGAATTCCGGAGATGACGCACACGATGACGCTCTTGCGCGAGACCGACGTTTCCGCCCTGCCAAGGTTGCCATACGCCTTGCCGTCGAGAATGACCGCGATCAGCGCGCAGATCACGCCCAGTGCGAGCAGAGCCGGGTTCCCTTTGGGCTGGAGAATGTAGCTGAGGACGGTACCGACCACGAGCGCAATGCCGATGGAGATGGGGAATGCGACTGCCAACCCTGCCATGTCAATGGCTGCGACCAGGAGCAGGTTGGCGAGGTTGAAAATCGCGCCGCCGATCAGAGCATAGATGACGTTCGATGTATCGGCTGCATGGATGTTATTCGTCAGGCTCGACGCGTCATGTCCAGTGCTGCCCAGCGTGTGGCCAAAAATCAGGGCAATCAGAAAAATGCCGATGGCATAGTCCCAATAAAACAGCTCGAACCGGTAGTTCTTGACGCCTTTATAGGTATTGGCCCAGGAACCCCAGCAAATCGCGCTGGTGATCATCATCAACAGAGCAAGCGGAAACGTTTGCGGCGTGAACATTCTTTCTCCTTGAGTTCGGGCGGGGCCGGGAACGGCAAGTCCCTTCCGGCGCGAAATGTCCACCGAACTTATTTACCGCGAATTCTGGCCACGAAAAGTTGCAGGAATCGGTCAGCGTCCACGTCGACGCAGACTTTCGCATTGGGCTCGACTTTGTCGGCACCCTCAATCACGTAGCGATCGTCATGCAGGACATTGCGCTCGATATACCCGCGCCGATTGCCGACCGTCTCACCGCGCGTAAACTCGCCGCGGGTTTCCACATCGACATGCATGGCCTGCGTTTTGACGAGGGTTGGATCGATCGCGACCGCAACCGCGGAGGGATCATACATGGGCGAGCCGGGAGACCCGAATTGCGCCGACAGGTCCACCAAATACTTCAGAACCGCAGAAATGAAATCGTTAATAGGGCCGTGGGTCTTGGCGAGTTCGTCGAGGTAGTGACGGGTGAAGAGCGCTTTGTCGCCAACTTCGAGTCCCACCATCGTCAGCGGCCATCCTGCCTGAAAGACGACTTGTGCGGCTTCCGGATCGTTATAGATGTTGGCTTCAGCGGCGGCATTCACGTTGCCCCCGCTGATGGAGCCGCCCATCAGAATGACTTCCTTCACCAGCGGGACGATGGAAGGATCTTTCTCGACGGCGAGGGCGATGTTCGTGAGCGGCCCTACCGGCACGAGCGTAATTTCATGCGGAGATTCGTGCACAAGCTGAATGATCAGATCGGGACCAAAACGCGCGTCCACCTTGCACTTGCTGGCGGGCAATTCGATATTCGCCAGTCCATTCTTGCCATGCCAGAACTCGGCGGTGATCAGCTTCTGAAACAACGGATGCCGCGCTCCAGCCGCCACTGGAATATCGCACCGCTTCGCCAGCGAGACCATCCGCAGCGCGTTCTCGAGCCCCATGTCGGCGGTCACGTTTCCCGGGACCACGGTGATCGCGCGCACGTCGAGTTCAGCCGAGTTCAGCGCGAGCATGAGCGCCAGCGCGTCGTCCGTTCCCGGGTCGGTGTCAAAGATGATCTTCTTCGCCGCCGAGGCGGGAACCGGGAACATCGGCAACACAATGAGTAAGAGGAAAGGTACAGTCAGGACGAGCCCAAGAGCGCGAGGGACTGCAGGCAAGCGATGAATTTTCATTAGCGGTCGACGCCGTAGCCTAGCGTCGCGATTCACGAGTGTCAAGGAAAACAACCACTCACCACAGAGTCACAGAGACACCGAGAAGGCCAAAGAAAAGCGCATTGCTAAAGATGCCGCCAGGTAGCATGGAAGTCCCTGTTCAAATGGTCGATCGTATCTTACGAGCGTGATTCCTTGCCTTGGCGATCTCTCTGTGTCTCTGTGTCTCTGTGGTGAATCAGTCTCACCCTTTTGCGCGATCTGCGTTGGTGCCCCAGGTTCGCGTCCGTTCTTTGGACGCTAACCTGGGGATCCTCACATGAGTTAGCGCTCAAGCAGCTTCTTTCTGCGTGCATTTTCATCGCGAGCGGACACGCTGATGTCGAACTCTGGGGTGAATGAATCTCACCGTTTTGCGCGATCTGCCGTACAATTGCGGTCGAGATCGAGGATGGCGCGGCGAATCGTCGGTCCGGCGAAGAACATCCAATGACAGTGGAAAACACTGGACGTTTCGGGATTGCCGAAAGCACGGCGAGTGCGTCCGCCGAAGGACTTCATCCCTCAGCCGGAGGGCCGATCGCGACCCTGGGCGGTAAGCCTCTGCTCTCCAACCGTGGCACCCCTCTCAATCTCGACTGGGTCAAGCAGGTGCGGGTGAATACCAGCGCGGTCGAGCGCCGGGCGCAGAGTCACGTGCTGCGCCGGACCGTGAAGAAGGATTGGCAAGTGGCATGGTTGCTGCGCGCCATCACCTGCATGGACCTGACCACTCTGTCGGGAGACGACACCGACGAACGCGTACGGCGACTATGCGCCAAGGCGCGTCATCCCCTGCAGCAAGACTTGGTCAAGCGGCTTGGAATCGAAGACCTGAATATTCAGGTAGCCGCGGTGTGCGTGTACCACCGTTTTGTGGAAACCGCGCGCCGCGCGCTCGAAGGCACCAGCATCCGGGTCGCCGCAGTGTCGACGGGATTCCCTGCCGGACTCTCGCCGCTATCGGAGCGTGTTGAAGAGATTCGCCGCTCGGTGCAAGCGGGAGCGCAGGACATCGACGTGGTCATCACGCGCGCGCACGTGTTCGGAGGACGCTGGCAGGAACTATACGACGAGATCGCAGCCTTCAAACAAGCAAGCGGCCCGGCTCACATGAAAGTAATCCTGGGCACGGGCGACCTGCTTACCCTGCGCAATGTCGGACGAGCCAGCATGGTCGCCATGATGGCCGGTGCGGACTTCATCAAGACGTCCACCGGCAAGGAGCCTACCAACGCGACTCTGCCCATCGGCTTCGTGATGACGCGAGCCATTCGCGAATACGCTCAGGAAACCGGCATGGCGGTTGGCTTCAAGCCCGCGGGCGGCATTCGCACCGCGAAGCAATCGACCGAGTGGCTGGCATTAATGAAAGAAGAACTGGGCCTCTCGTGGATGAAGGCGGAACTCTTCCGGTTCGGCGCCAGCGGGTTGTTGAACGACATTGAGCGGCAACTGGAATTCCACGCGACGGGCCGGTACTCGGCGGACTATCGCCATCCCATCGCGTAAACGAATAAGCGAGGGCGAGGCATCATTTCGCCAAGCCCGGAACAAGCTGTCACGACAGCCGGCGGGACGCCGGCGCTACCAATCCGCATGAGCATTGCTGAAAAATTTGTCACGATGGAGTTCGGCCCCGCCCCGGAAGAATCGAAAGAGGCGCTCAGCTGGCTTGACCGGCACTCCCGTCGCTTCGGTCACTTCATCAACGGAACCTGGGTACAGCCTTCCGCGGGACAATTCTTCGATACCAACGATCCCTCCACTGGAGAGAAACTCGCGAGTGTTTCGCAAGGATCGGCCGCCGATATCGATGCCGCGGTGAAAGCCGCTCGTGCGGCGTTTTCCAAGTGGCAATCACTCAGCCCGCATGCCCGCGCACGTTACCTGTACGCGCTGGCACGGCAAGTCCAGAAACATTCCCGGCTGCTCGCGGTGCTCGAAACCATGGACAACGGCAAGCCGATCCGCGAAAGCCGCGACATCGACATTCCGCTGGTGGCGAGGCATTTCTACTATCACGCCGGCTGGGCGCAGTTGTTGAAGCAGGAGTTTCCCGAGTTCACCGCCTGCGGCGTCGTCGGTCAGATCATTCCCTGGAATTTTCCCTTGCTGATGTTGGCTTGGAAGATCGCGCCCGCTCTGGCGACCGGGAACACGGTTGTGTTGAAGCCCGCTGAATTCACGCCTTTATCTGCGCTGGCCTTTGCTGGAATCTGCGAGGAAATTGGGCTGCCCGCTGGAGTTGTGAACATCGTCACCGGCGATGGGTCAACAGGCGAGGCCCTCGTCAAGCATGCCGATGTCGACAAGATTGCCTTCACGGGATCAACCGAAGTGGGCCGCGCCATCCGCACTGCGACTGCGCAGAGTCACAAGCGGCTTTCGCTCGAGTTGGGCGGCAAGTCGCCGTTCATCGTGTTCGACGATGCCGATCTCGACGGCGCGGTGGAAGGCCTGGTAGACGGAATCTGGTTCAACCAGGGACAGGTGTGCTGCGCGGGATCGCGCCTGCTGATGCAGGAGAGCATTGCCGAGGCGTTGATCGGCAAAATTCGCGACCGCATGAGCACGTTGCGCGCCGGACCGCCCCTTGACAAGGCCATCGATATCGGCGCCATCGTGGCCCGCGTGCAACTCGATCGCATCCAAAAGCTGGTGAACCAGGGCATCGCGGAAGGCGCCACCTGCTGGCAGCCCCAGATCGAGATGCCCGCGCGCGGTCTATATTTCCCGCCTACACTGCTGAGCAATGTGCATCCGACCTCGATTGTCGCGCAGCAGGAAATCTTTGGCCCGGTGCTGGCCGCGATGACATTCCGCACTCCCGCGGAAGCGGTCGAACTCGCGAATAATACCGTTTACGGTTTGGCGTCTTGCGTATGGAGCGAGAACATTAACGTTGCCCTCCAGGTGGCGGCGCAGATCAAAGCCGGCGTGGTCTGGGTCAATTGCACGAACCTGTTTGATGCCGCGTGCGGTTTCGGCGGCTATCGCGAGAGCGGGTACGGACGTGAAGGCGGACGCGAAGGTTTGCTCGAATATCTCGAACCGGCGTGGTTTGGCAGCGCGCCCACCCTGCCCGCCGCCAAGCCTTCACCGGCCGAAAAATCAGAAGAAGAAACCGACGCCTCCGTCCCTGCCATCGATCGCACTATAAAGCTCTACATCGGAGGCAAGCAGGCACGGCCGGATTCCGGCTACTCCATGCAGGTGCGCGGCCGAGACGGCGAACCGCTGGGCGAGGTTCCGCTCGGCAATCGCAAGGATATTCGCAACGCCGTCGAGGCGGCACGCAAAGCCGCGAACTGGGGCAAGAGCACCGCACACAACCGTGCCCAGGTTCTCTACTATATGGGCGAGAACCTGTCGCAGCGACGCGACCAGATTGCTCGCGGCCTGGCACAAGCGGTCGGTGAGAAACAAGCGGCGGCGGAAGTCAGCGCGGGCATCGAGCGCATCTTCTCTTACGCGGCCTGGGCAGACAAATTCGATGGCGCCGTGCACAATCCGCCGTTTCGCAACATCGCGATCGCCATGAACGAGCCGATTGGGACAGTGGCCGTCATCTGCCCGCAGGAAATGCCGCTGCTCGGTTTTCTTTCGACGGTGATGCCGGTGTTGGCGATGGGCAACACGGCCGTAGCCATTCCGTCGGAGACGTATCCCCTCATTACTGGCGACCTGTATCAACTCTTCGACACCAGTGATCTGCCCGGCGGCGCCGTGAATATTGTCACCGGCTATCAGTCGCAACTTCTGAAAGTGTTGGCCGAGCACGATGACGTCGATGCCATCTGGTCCTTCGCCGATGAAGCGAGCGCCGCTGCGGCAAAAGCATACTCCGTTGGGAACCTGAAACAGGTGTTCACGAATGAAGGTCGCGCGATTGACTGGTTCGACCCAAAGCAAGGTGAAGGCCGCTGGTTCCTGCAGCATGCCACCCAGGTGAAAAACATCTGGGTCCCGTACGGCGAATAGCGGCGTTCCATGGGCCCCTCCTACGCTCCGCGAGTCAAAATCTGCTGCATCAGCAGCGTAGAAGAAGCCGCACTGGCGGTTGCTTGCGGCGCATCAGCGTTGGGGCTGGTCTCGGCGATGCCCAGCGGGCCGGGCGTAATTCGAGAGGATCAAATT
>Ga0209806_1001011_pt1 | contig 18908 bp, 16 predicted proteins | sample GraSoiAngelo_152_FD_186166 | JGI IMG/M metagenome (GOLD analysis project Ga0209806, IMG submission 186166) | Grasslands soil microbial communities from the Angelo Coastal Reserve, California, USA - 14_1009_12_30cm (SPAdes) (version 2) | ecosystem: Environmental > Terrestrial > Soil > Grasslands ... | reverse complement strand
GACGGCCACAGCAAGCGCGAGCAGGGCGGGCACGGCGGCATGTTGCGCGTCAACGCCGCGGTCTGTGAGAACGATGAGCCCTGGTTTTGGCTGGTTCGGCGGAAGCAGTTCGCGGCGCAATGTCTCGAGCACAGCACGAGCACCCTCGGCGCCCTCGCTCGCAAGAAAAGTCAGATCGATGCGCCGGACGGCAAACTCCTGCTCTAACTCCTGCAACTGTCCGGCATCGAGCACGGGAGAGCTGAGGACCGCTTTCTCTCCCAGATGCACGCGCAGCGACATCACATGCGTCTCGCGCAGCGGATCGATGGGCGGGTTGGTAACTTGTGCGAAGCGTTGCTTGCAGTAGTCCCACAGCGGCCGCGGGAGGCGCGAGAGAAACGCGGGAGGAGCATCGTCGCCCATGCTCCAGACCGCCTCCTGTCCTTCAAGAACGAGCGCCTGAAAGAGGAGCTTGTACTGATCGTCGGTCCAGCCGAGCGCTGCCATGACACGCTGGGGCTCGTGCGTGGCGGTTTGCGGAAGCCGCTCGGTCGGGACAATGTGCAGTGGAACGGTCGCGTGAGACGAATCCCGGAATTCCTGCCGGTGCCCAATTTGTGCGGGTCGCGTGAATTGACCGGTGCGAGGATCGCAGAGCAGCATCTCGCCGGGGCCCAGGCGCTGGCGCTCGGCGATTTCCTTGCCGTGCAGGTCGGCGATGCCGACCTCGGAACCCACAACCAGCAAGCCGTCAGAAGTCAGCGTATAGCGGAGGGGACGCAGGCCGTTGCGATCGAGCTTGGCGCCCACGGAGATGCCATCGGTGAAGACCATGGCGGCGGGGCCGTCCCAAGGCTCTTGCTTCGGCGCGTGAGCTTCGAGGAAGCGGCGCAGGTCCGCGGGAATTTGCGGGTTCGTCTCCCACGCTGGCGGAACCATGGCGAGCATGCCCGAGGCGCCGCTGTAGCCGCGGCGCAGTAGCAATTCGAGCGCGTTGTCAAAGCTGGCCGAATCGCTGACGCCCGCCTCCAGCAGATGGACGCACTTAGAAAGCTGAAGCGCCTCCTTGAGGCTGCGTTCTTTGGCGTGCAGCCAGCGACGGTTGGCGCTGATGGTATTGATTTCGCCGTTGTGGGCCACGAAGCGGAACGGCTGCGCCAGCGACCAGCTCGGTTGCGTGTTGGTCGAGTAGCGCTGGTGGAAGATGGCAAACGAAGTCTCAAATTCGGGATTCGCGAGATCCGGATAAAACGCAGGCAGCTGATCAGGCGTTAAGAGACCTTTGTAGACGACGGTCCGCGAGGACAGTGAGCAAAAGTAAGTTCCGCGAGGGGCCTCGGCTTCCACCTGCTTGCGCAGGCGAAATAGCGACGTTTCCAGATCGACGCCTCCCCGCGCCACGTCGAAGAAGCATTGCCGGATGACGGGTAGAGTGGCGCGCGCTCGCGGGCCAGTAATCGTAGGGTCGGTCGGCGGCAAGCGCCAGCCGGCGCAGCGCAGGCCATGTTCGCGCGCGAGATCTTCAATTACCTGCTGAGCAGCGCGTTCTTGGCCGGAAGGCAGAAAGACCATTCCGAGGCCGAAGTCGCCGGGAAGGCGGATGCCCTCTTCGCAGGCGCGTTTGCGCATGAAGGCATCTGGGATGGCCATCAACAGGCCGGCGCCGTCGCCGCTACGGCCATCGGCGTCGACACCGCCGCGATGGGCCAGGCGCAGCAACGCAGTCAGGGCGCGCTCCACAATCTCGTGCGACGGCGCGCCGCCGAGCTTGCTCACGAAGCCCACACCACAGGCGTCGTGGTCCGGGGAGTAGCGCTGATGTGCCATCCGACATTGTTAGCTGGAGCGAGGGGCGGAAGTACAACGCAGAATTTCGATGAGGCTGATGGATTTTTCCGCTGGTGGAGAGACGGGCGTCTCGCCCGTCCGGCGATGATTTCTGCGAGCTAGGAAAAGCCGGCAGGCGAGAACGCCCGCCGCTCCATTTTGTCATTTTTGTCATTCCGACGCCGAACGCGGCGGAGGAATCTACTTCTCCCCGGAACTCCGTTGAGTCTTCGCGCTCTCAAACCCTCGCGAGTGAAACTCCATGACCTCTCCCAGGTGCGAGAGGAAGTAGCTCACACTGTGATCGCCGGGATACGGGTGGTATTCGTGCGGGATGCCCTCCGCCGTCAATTGCTTGTCGAGAGCAGCAGCACCGTCTTCGAAACCAAAATTGTCGCTCTGTCCACAATTGAAGTAGATGGCCATCTTCTTCACCGCAGCCTTGTTTTTCCTGGCCAGCGCGAAAGGGTCGTTGGCCTTCCAGTGCGCAATGTTGATTGGATCTCCGATCAGAGGTGCGAGAGCCTCGGCCGCATCCGAGTGCGACTGGGCCATTTCGTTCAGTTCTTCCGGGGTTTTCAGAATGAGGGCTGCGCTTTGCGCACTCACTGCCGAAAACAGTTCCGGATACGCGAAGGCAAACCGGAGCGCTCCGTAGCCTCCCATGGAAATGCCGGTAATGGCGCGTCCCTCTCGCCCGGGCACGGTCCGGTACTTGCCTTCGATGTAGGGCATGAACTCGCGCAGAAAGAAGTCGCTGTAGCGCTCCGTTCCGTCGGTCGAATTGATATAGAAGCTCGCGCCCCCTTCCGGAGCGACGATCAGGAAGTCACCAACCTTGCCATGTTCCCGCAGGTCTTCGATCAGCGTCCAGCCTCCGCTGCGCGAGAAAGACTGCTCGTTGTCGCCCAGCCCGTGCAGGTAGTAGAGCACCGGGTAGCGTGATTCCTGGCCGCTCGCATCTTTTTTGTCGTAGCTTCCCGGCACCTGCACGCAGTAGTGAACGGCTCGCTTCAGAATTTTGCTGTGGAGGGCACTGCAGTCGATGCGGCCCTGGGCTAGCACCGATGGGGACGAAAAGGTTACGAGAAACGCGAGAAATCCCAGGAACCGACGCATGCTATGAGCCTACTCGTACCTCAGGGCTTGAACCGGATCGAGCCGGGCGGCGCGCGCCGCTGGATACAGGCCGGAGAGCAGGCTGACGACGATGGCGAACGCAATCGCGCTTCCTACCAGCCACCAGGGTACGAACCAGATCTGTTCCGGAGCGAGGTCCTGGCTGCGCAGGTAGACATTCGTGCCCAGGTTGATCACCCGACCGATAGTCCATCCCAGAGCCACGCCCAGCGCGCCGCCCAAAGCGCCCATCACGCCTGCCTCGGCGAAGAAAAGCTTCTTCACATCGATATCGCTCGCGCCGATGGCTTTCATGATCCCAATTTCGCGCCGCCGCTCCAGAATCGCCATCACCAGCGTATTCACGATTCCGATCGAGGCCACGGCCAAGGCCAGGCTTCCAAAGATGCCGAGGAAAAGATCGAGCACGGTAAAAAAGCGGCGCACGCTGCGGGTGGCGTCGAGAATCGAAAATGTGTTGAAGCCCATCTTCTTGATCGAGTCTTCGACCAGTTGAATCTTGCCCGGGTTCTTTACCCGCACGCTCACCGTGGAGTACGTCGGAGTCTTGCTGGTCGCCTGAGTGGTATCGCGCATGCCGGTGGGCTGCATGACGTGCAGGCTCTGCAGCAACTTGAGCGGCAGCAGGATGCGTGCGCGAACCGGCCCGCGCATACTGTCGGGATCGAGGTCGGTGACGCCGACGATGCGCAACTTCAGTTCATGCGACTGGATGGAGTAAGTGGTTGCGGCCTCCGCTGATTCGCTGGGCGCGCTTCCGTTCACGTCGCTCGCGGGCGGCACATCAATCTTCTCCTGGTAGCGCATGGTCATTTCTTTACCGACGAGCGGCTTGGCGAGTTCGGCAACGGGCGTTTCTTCTGTGCCGGGTTTCTGTGTCTTGCCCAGCAACTCCGCGGCGAATGTCTTCTGCAGAATCACTTCGGAAGCCATGTCGCTTGAGAAGAAGCTTCCCTGTATCCCTTCGAACGCGTCGTTGGTCTTGTAGGAAAAAGGAACTCCCGCGGCCATGGTGAGGTGCGGCTTGTCTTCGAAGGTGAAGGAGGTGATGAAACGCAGGTCGGGATAGGCTTCGACAACGTTGGGAAGTTGTTCGATCTTCTGCCGCGAAGGTTCGTCGAGCACGGGGCTCTGCGCGGGATCGAGGCCGCCGGCATCGTCATTGCGATTGAAGTTTCGCAAGTCACGGCGCGAGGTGACCACCACCGTATCGAACAGGCCGGAGCGCACCAGTCGTCGCGTCGCCATTTGCTGCAGACCGATGCCCAGCGACAGCATGGCAACCAGGGAAGCAACGCCCACCGAGATTCCAACCGTCGTGAGCGAATTGCGCAGCACCGACTCGCGCAGGTTGCGTACCGCGAGTTCGGCCAGATCGTAGGCTTTCACGCGCGGCCTCCTTGCGACGGGGCTCCCGCGGTGACAATGTTCGGCTGATCGTCCACCAACTTGCCATCGGCGAGAAAGACAAGGCGCTGGGCGTACTGTTCCGCGAGCGCGCGCTCGTGGGTCACCATCACCACGGTCATTCCCAGAGACTCGTTGAACTCGCGGATGAGGTTCATGATCTCGGTTCCGGTGCGGCTGTCGAGATTGCCTGTGGGCTCGTCGGCGAGCAGCAGCTTGGGCCGGTTGATCAAGGCGCGGGCCAGCGCGGTCCGCTGCTGTTCCCCGCCGGAGAGTTCGCTGGGACGATGATCGAGTCGGCGGCTGAGCCCGACACGTTCGAGAGCTTCGCGCGCCAGTGAGTCGCGTTGGCTACGATCGACCTCTGCGAACCGGAGCGGCAACTCGACATTTTCAATCACGGTCATGCTCGGGATCAGGTTGAAGGATTGGAAAACCATTCCGACCGTGCGCAGACGGTGACGCGCTAAAGCCTCGCGCGACAGCGCGGCGAGATTATTCCCCTCCACGAGAACAGCGCCCGAAGTCGGGCGATCGAGCCCGGCGATCAGATTCAGCAGCGACGATTTCCCCGAACCGGAGGTGCCGAGCAAGGCCACAAACTCGGCGGACGGAATCGAAATCGAAATTCCATCGACGGCGCGGATCAGGCTTTCGCCCATCGCGTAATGGCGGCAGACGTTTTCCGTGCGGATTGCGACTTTGGAGGTAAGGGGGCTTACGGTGGTCATTTAAACTTCACGATTCGGCCTGTAGCTCATGGTAGCGCCGGCGTCTCGCCGGCCCATCCGATCCGCCGTTTGGGCCGACAAGATATGCCAGCAAGATGCTGTCGCTACATTTACCGAACTTCTCCCCGCATCACACGCAAGGCGTCGGGATCGGCGGGCTCTTTGCTGCCCAGGCCATCGCCGTTTTCGACAACCACGTCTCCTTCGCCCGGCGCCAAAAACAGATTCGTCTCCACCCCATGCTGCTTGGTGTACAGATCATAATAACGGCCGCGCATGTCATAAAGTTCCTCGTGGGTGCCGCGCTCGACGATCTGGCCCTGCTCGACTACGAGGATCTGGTCGGCGCGGCGAATGGTCGACAAACGGTGCGCAATCACGAACGTAGTGCGCCCCTGCATGAGGTATGACAAGCCTTGCTGGATCATTTGTTCCGATTCCGAATCGAGGCTGGAAGTTGCTTCGTCGAGGATCAGGATGCGGGGCTCGGCCAGAATGGCGCGCGCGATCGAAATGCGCTGGCGCTGGCCTCCGGAGAGCTTCACCCCACGTTCCCCAACAATGGTGTCGTACTTCTCGGCGAAGCCTTCGGCAAACTCGTCCACGCGCGCGATGCTACAGGCGCGCATGATTTCTTCTTCGGTCGCGTCGGGGCGAGAGAAGGCGACGTTCTCGCGAATCGTGCCGTCGAACAGGAACGACTCCTGCAGCACGACTCCGAGGCGGGTGCGATACGAATCGAGACGCACAGTGCTCAGGTCGATGCCATCCACCAGCACTTTGCCCTGGGTGGGAACGTGGAATGCCGTGATCAGGCCGATGGTGGTCGACTTGCCTGAGCCGGAAGAACCGACCAGGGCCGTCACCGTACCGGGATCCGCGACAAACGAAACGTTGTGCAGGACGGTGCGATTCCCGTCGTAGCTGAAGCTGACGTCGTCGAACTCGACGCGGCCGGCAATATCGGTCAGCGTGAGGGTGCGGTTGGGATCCTGATCTTCGGGGCGCTCGTGAAGAATTTCCTGGGTGCGCTCGAGTCCGGCAAACGCTTCAGTGATCTGTGTTCCGATGGCAACCATCTGAATAATGGGAGCGACCAGAAATCCCAGAAATAGCGTGTAGGTGAAAAAACTGCCCACCGTCAGCGTGCCCGCGAGAATCTGATGGGCCCCTACATACATGATCACTGCACCGACCACGCCCATCAATAGGCTGGCGGACAAGCTCATGAGCGAGGTCGCGGTGAGGGTGCGCATGACGTTTTCGAGCAGGCGGCGTACGCCGGTTGCGAAGACCGCTTCTTCGCGCTCTTCAGCGTGATATCCCTTGATGACGCGCACACCGCCCAGCGATTCGGCGAGGCGGCCAGTGACCTCGGCGTTGATTTTTCCGCGCTCGCGGAAGATTGGGCGAATCGTACTGAAGGCTTTATTCAGCGCGATCGCGAAGCACAATAGAAAACCAAAGGCGAGAACCGTCATCAGAGCGCTGATGCGGAAGAGCACGACCAGCGCGATCAGCGATGTGAGCAGCCCGCCCGCCAGCTCGACCAGGCCCGTGCCCAGAAGGTTGCGCACGCCTTCCACGTCGCTCATGATGCGCGCTACCAGGTTGCCGGTTTTGTTGGCGTCATAGAAGGAAACTGGCAGCCTGGAGATGTGGCGTTGCACTTTTTCGCGCAACTCGGTGATCAGGCGTTGGGCGGCTTTCGAGAGCAATTGCGTCAGTGAGAACGAAGTGATGCCCTGGATGATTGTCGCCGTCAACACGGCAAGAACAATCGGCCGGAGCAATTCCACGTGATGCTTGGCAACCACGCTGTCGATGAGGTAGCGGGTCGAGTAAGGGAGGACGAGACCAGACACGCGGTTGATTGCCATCAGCAGGAAGCCGACCGCAAGCAATTTCTTGCGCGGGCGCATCAACTCCCAGACGATGGGAGCGACCGCACGCAGCCTTTTTACAGTCATGGGAGGCTTCTGTGGCGGCTTGGGAGGCGCTTTCGGGAACGAATTCACCGTCTGGTTAGACATTGCGAACAACCGGCTTGCTTCATTTTATGTGGATTGCAGACTTGAAGATACCTGCCCGATTGGGCAGGTACGACACAGAGGTGCAGCTCTAAGTTCGCCTCGAAAAAAGTAGCGCGGCGGCTGTCTGGCAGCTGTCGTGAGCGCAGTCGGAGTTTCCTCGCCCGCCTTTTGGCCGGCAAGATGCCGGCGCTACAAAATAGCCTGACCAGCGCAATATCCGGAAGCCCAGGCCCACTGAAAATTGAAGCCTCCCAAGTGCCCGGTAACGTCGACGGCTTCGCCGATGAAATAGAGGCCCGGCACTTTGCGGCTCTCCATCATCTTCGCCGACAACTCATCTGTGTCCACTCCGCCAGCTGTGACTTCCGCTTTTTCGTAGCCCTCAGTTCCGCTGGGGATGATTTGCCAGCGATGGGCGTTTCCTTCAAGTTCGGCGAGTGAGGAGTTCGTCCAGTCTTTCAGGGGATGCAACTCGAGCCAGCGGTCGGCAAAGCGAGCGGGCAGCACGGCGCGAAGCGCAGTCTTGGCAGCCGCGAGGTCGCGGCGCGCTTTCGGTTTCAGAAGAGGAGCGGTCCATTCCTGACCGGGGGCAAGGTCGATGGTCAGGGGTGCAGACTTCTGCCAATAGGAGGAGATCTGCAGAATCGCGGGCCCGCTCAGGCCGCGATGTGTAATGAGCATCTTGTCGCGAAACTGCTGCGAGTCGCAGGAGGCGATCACCTCCGCTGACACGCCCGCGAGATCGGCATAGCCCTTGCGGTCCTCAGGATTGAATGTCAGCGGAACCAGGGCCGGGCGGCACTGCTGAATGTTGATTCCGAACTGCCTTGCCACTTCATATCCGAATGCAGTGGCTCCGATCTTCGGGATCGACAAGCCACCGGTAGCGATCGCCAATGCGGGCGCGCGGAACTCGCGCTCGCCAGCTTTCACGAGGAAAAAGCTTTCTTTTCGGATTTCGCTAACGGCAACGCCCACCAGGATCGTCACACCTGCTCTTCGGCACTCCTCTTCGAGCATGGTGACGATTTCGCGCGCGGAGCCATCGCAAAAAAGCTGCCCCTGGGTTTTTTCGTGGTAGGGAATATGGTGTTTCTCGACCAGCCCAATGAAGTCAGCAGGCGTATAGAGGGCGAGGGCGGATTTCGCAAAATGCGGGTTCGCGGAGAGAAAATTTTCCGGCTGACAATACAGGTTGGTGAAGTTACAGCGCCCCCCGCCAGAGATGAGAATCTTTTTCCCCACGCGATCGGCGCGTTCGAGGACAACGACGCGGCGACCTCGCTTGCCTGCCTCGATGGCGCACATCAGGCCGGCGGCTCCCGCGCCCAGCACAATCGCGTCGAATTTCTGCATCATTGAGAAGCCGAAGCAAAATTGTAGCGCCGGCATCTTGCCGGCCAAAGGGTGGTGAGGACCCTTTCGACACTGCGCTCAGGGCAGGCTGCCAGATAGCCGCCGAGACGGCGGCGCTACTTTCGAAGCAAAAAGGAGAGGCCGGCTTTTGCCGGCCTGGAAGAGAACCCGGAAGAAAGCGGACTACTTTGGTTCGGTCGTCTCTTTCTTCATCGCGCCTTTTTCGCCTTTGACCATCTTGACCGAAGACACCTGGATTTCGCCGGTGCCGGCGTCGGTGGTGCCCTTCAGCTCAACGTGATGTCCTTCATGACCCTTCACGGCGTCGGGGTTGGCGATGGTCCAGCTCTTGCCGTCAGTATCGCTGACTATGCTCTTGCCATCCTGGCTGATGGTGCCTTTTACGTTGCCAGTCTTGGCCGCGTGGCCCATCGACCCTTGGTGACCCATCGTATCGTTCTGCGAGCCGGTCTGCTTTTCAGAACCGCTACTCTGGCTTGCGGGATATTGCGCCAGGGCAATCACCGGCAGCGCCAGAAGGATAGAAATCGAAAGGACCCACAACTTTTTCATGCTGCATTCCTCCAAATTGCGATTTTCGATTGACCAATTGGCCCGTGAAGCTTTTTTAACCAGCTTTACGCTGATGGGTGGTATCGGTTTCGGGGACACTCCATGCGGCGACCTGTTTTTCGGCTTCTTCTTTCGCGATGCCATAGCGCTCTTGAATTTTGCCCACGAGACGCTCGCGTTCTCCTGCGATCACATCGAGATCGTCGTCGGTGAGTTTGCCCCACTTCTTGCGGACTTCTCCTTTCATTTGAGTCCACTTACCTTTAGCCTGATCCCAGTTCATCTAGTATTGCCTCCTTTAGCACGGCGTCGTTGGAAAGCTATTCCTCTGCTAACGTAAGGATTCACTTTCTTAATTTGCTCAATCATTTCCACCGATTCTCAAAAACTACGCCACCGGCGCGGGAGAGAATCTCCGGTAGATTCTGTAGAGCGCCGTAGAGGAACCGTAGGTAGATCCCGGCTGGGAAAAAGGCTCAAATTGAGAATTGCGTTGGCGTTCTCTAACGCCCGAGCCCCGTATGGAATTGACCTGACCATTAAGATTGATCGCGAACATTCTTGCTGCATGTAGCTGAATCTGTTGAGGTGGGAAGATGGCCAAGCTCAGACTCATGTGCGCCGTGCTACTCGCCGGGATGTGGGGTCGCGCAGATTTGTACGGCCAAGAAAGAGCAGTCGCCGAAAAGACATCGCCGTTGGTGCTGACGGGGTCGATCCCCTTGCCCAATGTGCAGGGCCGGATCGATCACATGAGCATCGATCCCAAGGGCAGACTTTTCGTTTCGGCATTGGGGAACAACTCCGAAGAGGTTGTGGACCTGTCGGCGGGCATGCGTTCGCGCAGCATTAGCGGAATTCCCCGGCCACAGGGCGTGGTGTATTGCGCAGACGTGAACAAGCTGTTCGTCGGCAGCGATGAAGGCAAGCTGTACATCTATGACGCGAGCACGTTCGACCTGATCAGTGCGATTGAGTTCGGAGACGACGTAGACAACCTCCGCTACGATGCCGCTAAAAAACAGGTTTACGTCGGATATGGAAGCGGCGAAACAGGGGCGATCGGAGTGGTGGACGCAACCACCAATCAGCGACTGCCGAAGGAATTCAAGCTTGGAGCGCATCCCGAGTCGTTTCAATTGGAGTCGGCGGGACCAAACATTTACGTGAACGTGCCCGATCTGAAGCAGGTTGCGGTGATCAACCGGAACACGGGAGCAATTTCCCGATGGCGGATTGCGTTCGACAGCAACTTTCCTATGGCCCTCGATGAAAGCGGCCACCGGTTGTTCGTGGCGACGCGCTCACCTGCCCGCTTGCTGGTTTTCGATACCACATCGGGCCACATGATCAGCGCGCTGCCCTGCGTGCAGGGCTCGGACGACTTGTTTTTCGATGCCGCGCGGAAGCGCATTTACATCACGGGCGGCGAAGGCTACATCCATGTGTTCCAGCAGGACAACGGCGAGCGCTACCATCTCGCTGCCAAAATCTCCTCGGGACTAGGCGCACGTACGGCAGGATATTTCGGCAAGGGAAGGAAGGGATTCGATCTCTTCTACGTAGCTGTTCCCGCGCGTGCGAACTCGGCGGCCGAAGTGCTCATCTACACAGTGCAGAACTAAATCGCTGCCGAAGTGCTGTGAGAGCCGGTGAAAATAGCAGACCGTCTGCAGATTGTTCAGGAATTTTCGGGGACGGCGCCTCAGCGCTTCTTTTGTGCCTTTCTCCACTTTGCCCAACGCAATTTCTGCGCGGCGGCGATCCGGCGCCGGGCGGCCGGGGAAATCTTGCGAGCGCTGCCATCGGCGCCGAGAGCCGAAAGGGCCTGCTCGATATGGGAGAGTTGAGCAGCGAGACGCGCGCGTTCTCGCTGAAGCTGCTTCATAACCGGAACAAGGTTAGTCATGGGTGGAAATTGTACTCGCTAGCTGATGGTAGGGGATGATTTATCGCACTCGGGTCGGTCGAAGCAGTTGTTCTCAGATCAAGGAGATTTTACCTACCAGATTCCCCGGAGCTGTTTTCTGAAGGCTCTTGCAAACTCTTGATGGCAGCACCATTACGTTCGCGAAGACCGTCTATTGTTTGGCAGTGGAATTGCCCCATAGGCTTTGCCGCAAACGTCCCGCAACAGGAGGTGCTCCTTCATGGACGACACACTTCAGCGGAATCGTTGGCAAGAATTGGCCGAGAAGGCATCTGTGGAGAATAACCCTGCACGGATGATGAAACTGGTGGATGAACTCCTGGCTGAACTCAACCGGCTCAAAGAAAAAACGCGCGATTCTACAGCGGGGTCCGTATAGGGAACACTTCCCGGCTTATGGCATTTTTTTAGGGTGTCTTTACCTGCCAACGAGGAGCGCATTCGGGAACTCTGCGCCCTTGCGATCTCCGCGCGGGAGTCGGAGTGGGAGCCCATCCTAAGCGAGTTGAGAACTCTGATTCATGAACACGTGCTTTTCCTGCGAGCAGTGACCGCGCAACTGGCAGAGCGAGAAGTTGAAACTTCCTCACCAAGCAAAGCGGCTAAATAGTCACAAATCTACGCCCGGACTGTCTCTTCTTTATCCGTCCCCGCTTTATCCGTCCCCGCTTTATCCGTCCCCGCTTTATCCGTCCCCGCACACTTGTGCTCGGTAAACTGCTTTCTGAGGCTCTCTTGCGCGTCTGAAACCCGCCGCAGGGCCGGAAGCGGGACACTGAACTGGAGGCGGCACTGGGTGCACTCCCCAGCGGCGGGAGTCGAAGCCAGCCACTTCACAACCCTGAGATTGCGCTTTTCCATAGAATTATTGTCGAAGAAGCAGAGAAGCCGAGGGGCTAGTGTATCAATCGGGCGACGATTACACCCTCATCCTGCTGGGCGTGACGACGGTGCCGAGCAACCCATCTCGCCGCGATGGGAAGCAGGGCGGCTCCCCAGACCGAGAACAGGAGAAGGTAAATGTCGGGGAGAGGAATTTCGAAGCGCTCGACCAGGAACCGAACCAGAAATGCTCCCGAGAGGCCAAGCAGAATGTCGCTGACGCGTCCGCAGCCACCGTCTCCCGCGATCTCGCCCGCGGCCCAGCCGGCTAATACCACAAACGGTAACCACATCATGTAGGACATCGCGAAAGATCCTCGAATGGCTTTTCTAGTCTTGCGAGTGTCCCTTTTCGGCCGGATTGTGTCGATCCGGTTGATACTGTAGGGCTGCGAAAGCACGCGTCTGGGGCGGTTTTCAGGGCGGGAGTGCGGAGCCGGCATGACTCATAAGGGGATATCAAATCGATTGGCCTTGGCCTGGAAGATCTGAGACGAGCACACCAGACTCTACCGTCCGATAAAGCAAGTCGTTACAATCAAGTCGTTACAATGAGGTCTGAACGATGAGCGTGCGAAAGTGGCGGAATTGGCAGACGCACCAGACTTAGGATCTGGCGGGGAAACCCGTGGGGGTTCGAGTCCCCCCTTTCGCACCATCAGGTCTCAGGTGTCAGGTATCAGGTCTCAGGATTGACGTCCCCCGAATACGCCTTGAAGCCCAAAGCGCCGGAACCGGTCGAGTTGGCACACTTCGGTTCAAGGCCGCGGAAGAGGGTTGCCACCTGAGACATGACACGGCGCGGTTCGCTCACTAGGGAGCGAGCGGCGAAAGATGCCGAGCTGATTCGCATTCTGTTTCCCGGGAAGCACCGCACATTTGTCGTGGTGACCGACCTGGCGTGGCCGCATGCGTAGCGCCGGCATCTTGCCGGCATGTTCGCGGCGGCAAAACGGCGGGCGAGACCTCCGCCGTGAAGCCGGCGAGACGCCGGCGCTACCTGCCAGCTTCGGAAATGAGAGGAGAGGACAAGAGAACGGCGCCCAGCCGCTAAGTCTGCGGAGAGCGCCGCTCTTGAAGTTCAGCAAATCGCCTGTGAGGACGGCCGATTTGCCTTTAACTACAGTGCGCCTGATTACAGTGCGCCACGAAGGCCCAGCAGGATCGCGCCGCAGGTAACCGTGTAGTAGACCACCACCAGTGTCCAGGCTGTGAGACGTTCGAGAAGCATTGGGGAACCTCCAGATTCAGGGGATCGGACCGCTTCCACAGCCTCCTGGCGGTTCTCGCGTATGAGGAGCAGCGGCGGCCGGATCTTGGCTGCTCCATGCATTTCACATCTCTTGCCGGGTGCCTTACAAGAGCACCGCGGTACGATGGGAGGTCTCTGGTAGGACAGAGCCGACCTGTCCGAATGGGCACAGGTTCGATGGGCATCTGGCCGGGTGGAGGCATTCCCCGGGCTTGGCGTGAACCAGTTGGCCGTCTCCAGCATGGTCGGGGCGCTTCCTTCCCACATGGAAAACCCGCTACACTGGCAGCCCTATGGCGAATCCGATTCAACCCAACGTGAAGCTTACGAACACTCCGGCATACCGTGAAAACTACGCTAACAGCGTGCAAATCCGCGTGAACGTTTGGGATTTTTTCCTGGTTTTCGGGACTCTGCTGCAACAGACCGAGACGCAGGTGGAGATCCAAAATTTCCAGGGAATCTACCTGAGCCCGCAGCAGGCCAAGGCATTGCTCGGGGTCCTGCAGCAGAATGTGACCGGGTACGAGAACGCCTTCGGCGAAATCAAACTGGACCCGCGCATGATGCCCCAAGGGCCGGTGCATTGAAAGCAGCTGTTGGCTGTTGGCTGTTAGCTATTGGCTGTTAGCTATTGGCTGTTAGCTCTTAGCGTGGAATTTCGCTACGAACTGCTCGCTTCGGGCGATTGGCCGCTGGCAATCCATGCTCGGTGGGCGCTAGAAGTCCGAATTCAGAATAATGGCTCGCCTGGCACCTGAGACCTGACATCTGACACCTGCCTCTGAAATGTCTGCTAACGCGAATCGCGGGCTTTCGTCAGGTGTGGTGTTCGCGGCCATTTTCGCTGCCATCTTTCTGCTGCATGTACCGTTTCTTCGGCTGCCTTACTTCTGGGATGAGGCGGGGTATTACGTTCCTGCTGCTCGCGACTTGCTTCTGACTGGAAGTGTGATTCCGCATTCCACTCCTTCCAATGCACATCCTCCTCTGGTGATGGCTTATCTCGCAGCGGGGTGGAAGCTGGCCGGATATTCGCCGTCCGTGACACGCACGGCGATGCTGCTGCTGGCGGCGTTTTCTCTGCTGGGCGTGTTCCGATTGGCTCGGCGCGTCGCGAATTTGGAAACTGCGGTCGCTGCGACAGCCTGCACGGCGTTCTATCCAGTGTTCTTCGCACAGAGCAGCATGGCGCACGTGGACCTGGCCGCGGCGGGGCTCACGATCTGGGGATTGGATGCGTATCTCGGAGCGCGTTGGCGCGCGGCGACATGGTGGTTCTCGCTCGCAGTGCTCGCCAAGGAAACGGCGTTGCTTGCTCCTCTGGCCTTGTTGGCTTGGGAGTGGGCTTGCGCGTGGGCGGATCGCGAAGAGAGATCTCACCACAGAGTCACAGAGTCACAGAGGAAATCTAAAGATGAAGTTCAAAAAGCTTTCTCTGTGCCTCTGCGTCGCCGTGGTGAGATTAACGGGCAGCGTTGGCGGGCTTCGGCTTCGCTGATTACCCCTGCTGCTGTGCTGAGCGTGTGGTATGCCTACCACTACGCGAAGACCGGATATGTCTTCGGCAATCCAGAATTTTTTCGTTACAACGTTGCCGCCACTCTGAGCCCTCTGCGAATCGTCCTCGCACTGGGCCTGCGGCTTTGGCAGGCAATTGGGTACATGCACTTGTGGGTGCTCACGCTTCTGATGGGTTGGGCGATGACGCGGGCGCCCCTGCGCGACGGCGAAGTCGAGCGGGAGCGCATTGATCTTCCGGTGCAATTCGTGTTCGGCGTGCTGATTGTGACCTATGTCGTCGCCATGTCGATGATCGGAGGCGCAGTGCTGGCGCGCTACATGCTTACGATCGTGCCTCTGGTGGTGATCCTGGCGGTCTCGACGTTGCGGCGACGGATTCAGCGCTGGCCCGCACTCATCGTGCTGGTATGCGCTGCGTTCACGATGGCTTTGTTCAGGAATCCGCCGTACGGTTTTGCGCCCGAGGACAACCTGGCGTATCGCGATTACGTCGTGATGCATCAACACGCGGAATCGTTTTTGGAAGCGCGCTATGCGGGTGCGAGGGTACTCACGGCCTGGCCCGCCTCGGACGAAATCAGCCGCCCCTATCTGGGATATGTCACGCGTCCGATGAGGGTGGTCCGAATCGAGGACTTTACCGCAGACGAAGTCATGGGAGCGGCGCAGGAGCGTGGACGATTTGATGTCGCTCTCGTGTTCTCGACCAAGTATGAGCCGGCGCGTCCTCTGCTCCGGGGTTGGCGGGCGTGGGAGAAACTGAAGACGCGATTTTTTGGATTTCATCATGACCTGCCGCCGGAAATCACGGCTCAACTGCTTGGCGGACGTGTGGTATTCACGGAGACGCGGTCGGGCCAGTGGGTGGCGATGATTGAATTAGAGCGGGTTTTCGACGCCCAACTGCGGCGACCTTGATCATGTCGACAAGAGATGGCAGGAGTGTGTCTTCACGATCAGCCAGACTTCTCGCGCGGGGGCGAGTTGAAGGGCATCGCGGGCGGCCAGCGTGAGGTGCACTTCCATCTCGACGCCTACGTCGACGCGAGCGGCAATGATCACGTCGTGACGTACGATTGACCTAACTTCGCCTGGGAGCACGTTGCGCGCGCTGAGACCTTCGGGCTGCCGGGTGGCGAGCAGAATATCTCCAGCGCGAATGCCGATGCGCAATGCGGAACCGGGATTGGCGCGCACAAGCGGCGTCTCCAGTTCGACTTTGCCGCCGGCCAGCTTGCAGGTCATGGTGCCGCGGTCTTCGTGCGCCGCAATTACGGTCGCATCAAAAATGTTCTCGAAGCCAGCCAATTGGGCGACCGTCTCCTGGCGCGGCGCGCCCATGACTTCATGCGGAGTTCCCTGCGCGAGCACGTGACCCCGGTCGAGAACGACGACCCTCTCGCCCAAGGCGAAAACCTCTTCCCGACCGTGCGTGACGTAGAGGATCGGGATGCGATGGGCGTCGTTCCAGGCGCGGAGGTCGTCGAGAATGCGGGATTTCGTGGGCGCATCGAGGGCGGCCAGAGGCTCGTCGAGCAGCAGGATGCAAGGATCGGTGACGAGCGAACGAGCGAGCGCGACGCGTTGACGTTCGCCGCCGGAGATTTCGCGCGGGCGTCGATTGCGCAGCTCGCGGATATGGAAGGCTTCGAGGATGGCAGCGATGCGACGTTGGCGGTCACTGGCGGGAAAGCGGTCAAGTCCGTAGGCAATGTTGCCGGCGACGGTGAGGTGAGGAAACAGCGCGAGGTCCTGGAAGACATAGCCGACATTGCGTTTCGCGACCGGGAGATTGAAGCGCGTTTGGGCGTCGAAGAATAGCTGCGAGCCCACCCGAATGGTTCCGGCATCGGGCGAGGCCAGGCCGGCGATGCAGTCGAGCAGGGTGGTCTTCCCTGCTCCGGAGGAGCCGAAGAGGATCGTGAAGCCGGCAGGCGTGGAGAGGTCGACGTCGAGCGTGAAGTCGCCCTCGGTGTGATGCTTGCGGAAGCGCGCGGCGAGCGCGGGCGCGCTTTGGTGGAGTTGGTTGGTGGATGGGATGGCAATTGATTTTGACATTTCAGCTGTTAGCTTTTAGCCGTTAGCTCTTAGCGAGCTGTCTCTCAACATGGCGGCAATTTTCCGTCTTGCGTTGCAAGGTAGTGATTTTACCTATTATGGCTTCGACGAGACAGATTGACGGTGTCGCCCCTGAAGGGGCTCGGTTTTTTTGCTGCAGGTACCCAGCGCTTCGCGCTGGGCTAATGAATTTCGCCGCTGCGCGGCTGGAGTCGGGGAACGCAATCTCTCGCGTCTTTCGAGACACTTGTATTCGGTCGATTCGAGAAACTTGTATTCGGTCGATTCGAGACATTTGTATTCGATCGATTCGAGACATTTAGATTCGGTCGAAAGGCCTGAGTCGTTCAACTGTATTCGGTCGAAAAGACGTGAGTCGTTCAATCGCTGTCGCATGAACGCTGATCTTTGAGCCGGCCGGCGGGAATCGAACATTCTTGTCAAGTACCTCAGTGGTACCGTTTGTCTGCACGTGACTGGCTAGATGGGAGATATATTGGCGGCCTACCTGTCATATTTACCCCCTACGAATTGGTATTCTGGAAGTAAGAGTAGAAAAAGAGTCGTCAGTCTTCGGTCGTCCGTCTTCAGCACAGCGAGTCGTCCGCCGACGACGGAGGACTAGCGACTGACGACCGATCTAAAAAACAGTCCTCAGTCTTCGGGCGCCCGTCTTCAGCACGGCGAGTCTTCCGCTGACGACTGAAGACTGGCGACTGGCGACTGACCTCCCCGTGTCATTCCCGTTTTGAACAAAAACATCCATTGATGTGATGACCGCTACAAGGGCGGGAATCGTTGCCATGCTCGAATGGGTCTGGCTAGGCCTGCGCAGCTGGTCGAGCGTGCCGTATGTCATTGGTAAGTATGTTTTTGCGGAAACAGTGTTTTAACGTGCTGGGCACGGTGGGAAGGTCGCGGAACAGACCCAGCAATCGATCGCGGCTAATTTTATGAGAGCTTCGGGGCGTGGTTGGGCACTGGCGTTGTGGATGTGTGGACTGGTCGTCTTCACCACCTGCCTCGTCTACGGCCAAGGCTCGAAAAAGTCGTCCGAATTTGATGCGACCGAAGAGCGGGATCGCGACCATCCGAGAGCGCGGGACGAATGGTTTATGCGCGGGCGTACGGCGCCGAATGGAGAGTCGGCGGCCGCGTTGCGTTTCCGCGCGTATCAGCAAAAACTGCAGATGCGCAAGCTGCCATTCGCGGTGCGCTCGGTGACGGCGGTGCCGCAGTTGTTTGCCGGCTGGGGCTGGTCGTCGTTGGGCCCCGCTCCTTTGGCGTCGGATCCGGGGACGGGGCAGAACTACGGCGCCGTTTCAGGACGCGCGACGGCGGTCGCGATTGATGCGGCGGACGCGACTGGAAACACGGTGTACCTCGGCGGGGCGCACGGCGGGGTGTGGAAGTCGACGAATGGCGGGGCTGCGGATCCGGCGAGCGTGGTGTGGACGCCGGTGTTGGATTACGAATCGACGCTGGCGGTCGGCGCGATTGCGATTCAGCCCGGGAACAACGATCCGACCAGGAGCGTCATCCTGGTGGGCACGGGCGAGCCTAACAGTTCGGCGGACTCTTACTACGGATTGGGGATTTTGCGCTCGGCAAATGGGGGAGCAACGTGGTCGCTGATTTCGTCGGATGCGACTGGCACGCGTTCGTTTGCGGGACTTGGCTTCAGCAAGATCGCGTTCAGCACGAGTAATCCGCAACTGGTGGTGGCGGCGGCAGCAGCGGCCGCCGAAGGAATCGTACTGGGCCTGGAGAATCCGCCCACGGTCAATCGCGGAATTTACTATTCGCAGGACGCGGGGCAGACGTGGCGCTACGCGAGCGTGAAGGACGGAAGCAGTGTCGTTTCTCCGGGTTCCGTGACATCGGTGGTATACAACGCGGCAGCGGGAAAGTTCTTCGCGGCGGTGCGGTATCACGGGATCTACTCGTCGCCCGATGGGGTGAACTGGACGAGGCTGGCGGATGCCAATCAGCCGGGAGCGGGATTGAGCACGGCGAATTGTCCGGCAACCACCAGTTCCACGTGTCCGATTTATCGCGCGGAGATTGCGGTCGTTGCGGGGCGCAACGAGATGTACACGTGGGTGGTGGCGCTCGACAGCACGGGGCTCGAAGTGGATGGTGGTTTGTGGCAGAGCCTGAATGGGGGGACGGCGGCGTGGACCTCGATTCCTGATGGTGGAATCACGGATTGC
>Ga0209806_1001010_pt1 | contig 18908 bp, 19 predicted proteins | sample GraSoiAngelo_152_FD_186166 | JGI IMG/M metagenome (GOLD analysis project Ga0209806, IMG submission 186166) | Grasslands soil microbial communities from the Angelo Coastal Reserve, California, USA - 14_1009_12_30cm (SPAdes) (version 2) | ecosystem: Environmental > Terrestrial > Soil > Grasslands ... | reverse complement strand
CTCGACGTGCACGTGCCCAGCGGGACGATCACGGACGCCGGCCTGCGCACGAACGTGAGTGTCGGCATCCAGTACATCGCGTCGTGGCTGCGCGGAACCGGCGCTGCGGCGATCAACAACCTCATGGAGGACGCGGCGACCGCCGAGATCTCGCGGTCACAGGTGTGGCAGTGGATCCATCACGGTGTGTCGTTAAAGGAAGGCCCGCAGGTGACCGCGAAGCTCGTGCATGAGATTGAGCGAGAGGAGCTTGCGAAGATCAAGTCCGCGGTGGGCGACGATTTCTTCGCGAAGGGCCGCTACGAGGAAGCGCGCGGGATCTTCGACGAGGTCGCGCTCTCATCGGAGTTCAAGGAGTTCCTGACGATCCCCGCCTACGAACACATCGACTAAGGCTGCCTCGAGAAACAATCGTGTCGGGCGCGATTTCAGAGGGCCGGATGCGAACTGCCCGGGCTGGCGAAGGAAGAAACTCAGCCGCAACTCTCGGGACGGGGCGACCGATGATCCTTTGAGTCGATGCCCATTCCCTCCTCGACGATCGGCATCCGACGGGCGGTCGGCGCAGCGGTCCTCGCGCTCGGAAGCGTGTGCGCCGGAATTCAGGCGGACTCGGTTGTCGTCGTGCCTACCGTGGCCCTGTCGGCGGTTTGCGGAGCGGGGCTTATGTGGCTGGCGATCAGACGTCGCCTCTTTCGCGGTGAACCTCGACCAGCCTGGCAGACTACGACGCTCGGCGCGATCGGCGCGGCCCTGGGCATCTCCGCGAACAACGTGCTCAACGCTGTGGCAGGTCCTTGGGCGGCTTGGCTTCTCCTCGCCGCGCTACTTGCAGCATTCGCCGGAGCGATCCTCGCGGTTCGACTGAGTCCCTACGGCGAGAGAGAGCTCGAATAGACGGAGTCGTCATGTGCGCTCGCGGGAACTCGCCTCGAGGAACACCCGCTCGTCCCAAGGCAGATCCATGGCTAGCGCCTCATCTCGAGAGACAAACCTGCCGTTGTGGACGTTCGGGTCCACGGGCGCGCGAGTCACGGGTCCTGCCGTCGCCTTGAACACAACGTGGTAGTTACGCGGATACGGGTACGGATGCCCCTCCGGTCGAGGTCCGTCGTTGCGAAGCTCAAAAAACCCGAGCGGTCTCGGCGGGCCGTCGATCGAGCAGCCAACCTCCTCCCCGATCTCGCGGATCAGCGTATCCAACAGAGGCTCCGGTCCCTCGCGACGACCTCCGGGCAATACGTGCGGGCCGTTGTCGTCGAACACGAAGATTCCGCCGTTCGGCGCGGTGAGGACCGCGCGGACCGAGACGATCAGCTCGAGAGGCGGGTGCAGCCCGGTAAGAAAGCATGAGAGCCAGAGCGGAGTCACACCCCAGACCACGTTCCCGGTCGCGGCCGGGGTCAAGTCGTCGATCTCAGTCAGTAGACGTCCGGCGACTCAGGGACGAAGGTCCACGCGATGCCGAAGCGAGCCTCGACGAGCTGCGCCAGCGCGCGCACTCCGAAGGTCTCGGTCGCGTAGTGCGAGCCGGCGACGAGATTGATCTTCCGTTCCTTCGCGTACATGCGGGTGTACATCGTGATCTCGCCGGTGACGTATGTATCGGCGCCGCGGGCCGCCGCCTCCTGGACATAGGTCGTGTAGGGTGCGCCCCCACTCGCGATCGCGACGACGCCGAAGCGGTCGGTGTTCTGGTGGGCCTCGACGAGCGTCCCGAGCGCGGAGCGCAGCCGGTCGACGAACTCCTGGAACGTGCCGCCCGTCGTTCCGATGACTCCCGCCATGCCCCCGTGGTACGGGAGGAAGCGCTCGCGAACCCTCACACCGGTCGCCTCGGCGATACCGTCGCCATTCGAAATCCCGGGCGCGGCGTCGAGCGCGGAGTGCGCGCAGTAGAGCGAGATCCCGTTCTGGCGAAGTCGGGTGTGCTTCTCCTCGACGAGCTCGAGATCGATCTCGGGCCAGCTGCGGTGATGCACGATCAACAGGTCGGCTTGCGCGCTCTTCGCGCGCGAGATCGCGTGAAACGATGTGCTCACGGCGGCCGCGATGCTGGTGACGACGTCCGATGCGCGGACAATCAGCCCGTTCGATTCCACCTCGTCGAACTTCGAGACCTCGAGACGTTCATCCAGGAAGCCCATGACTTCGTCGAGCCGGACATGCTCGATCACGCGAGGCGCTCGGCGAGGATTCGATTCACCACCGCGGCGTTGGCTTTGCGGCCCAGCTTCTGCATCACCGGGCCGACAAGCGCGCCAAGGGCGATGGTCTTCCCCGCCTTGTAGGCGGCGACCGCGCCGGGATTCGCCTTCATGACGTCATCGACGGCCGCCGCGATCGCGTCCTCATCGCTCACCTGCCCGAGCCCGCGCGTGTTCATGATCGCCTCGGGATCCCCGCCCCCTTTCCACATCTCGGCGAAGATCTCCTTCGCCGCGGACCCGCTCACTTTTCCCGCGGCGACGAGACGCACGAGCGCGGCGAGCTGCTCGGATCCGACGCGCGACGCACCGATCGGCACCGCGTCTCGCTTCAACGCGGCGGTGAGATCTCCGATCACCCAATTCGCGATCGCCTTGGGCTGCGCCTCGATACGCACGGCCGCTTCGTAGTACTCGGCGAGCGCGCGGTCCGAGACGAGGATCCGCGCGTCGTAGTCGGAGAGTCCGTAGTCCGACACGAACCGCGCGCGGCGATCCGCAGGCATCTCGGGCAGCCCCTCGCGGAGCTTCGCGACCGTTGCGGGCGACGGTGCGAGCGAGACGAGGTCGGGCTCGGGGAAGTAGCGATAGTCCTCCACCTCTTCCTTGGAGCGCTGGAGATAGGTCCGACCGCGCTCGGTACTCCAGCCGACCGTGATCTTCCCTGTCCGCGTCCGTATCTCACCGCCCGACCGCCAGTCCTGCCACAGGCGATCGGACTCGTACGCCACGGCCTCGCGCAATGCCTGATAGCTGTTCAGGTTCTTGATCTCGCTCTGCGGCGGCCACATCGTCCTGCCGTTCTCCTCGAAGCGGATCGAGACGTTCACGTCGAAGCGGCCCGCGCCTTCCTCGAGACGCATCTCGGAGACGCCGGAGAAGATCAGGATGTCGCGCAGCGCGCGCACGTAGGCCTCGCCCTCGTCCGCGGAGCTCATGTCCGGCTCGCTCACGATCTCGAGGAGTGGAACGCCGGAGCGGTTGAAGTCGACGAGGGTATAACGGCGTCCAGCGTCCTCGCCGTGCTTCAACGTGCCGGTGTCCTCTTCGAGGTGCGCACGCGTGATCCGGACCCGCTTCCCGGTCGGTAACTCGAGCCATCCCTTCACGCTCAGCGGAAGGTCGTACTGCGAGATCTGGTAGCCCTTGGGGAGGTCGGGGTAGAGGTAGTTCTTGCGGTCGAACTTGGTGTGCGCAGGCGTCTCGCAGTGCAGCGCGAGCCCGGCCGTGATCGCGAGCTCGATCGCTCGGCGGTTCGGAACGGGCAAGGCGCCGGGAAGGCCGAGGCAGACCGGACAGACGAGCGTGTTCGGCGGCGCCCCGAACCATCGGGCCTGGCAGCCGCAGAACATCTTCGACTCGGTCTTGAGCTCGACATGCGTCTCGATCCCGATGACGAGCTCGTACGGCGGAGCGCTCATGGACTGCGGGGCGCGGACGTCCGCTCTGGCGAGACGATCAGTCGGCTCAAGTTCACGATGACGCGGCCGTTCGTCACAGAAACAAGATATCGGTCAAGACCGCGGGAAGCGCCGGAAAGCGCTTTGCCCTCCGTGTCGAACGTCGGAATCGCGTTCCGGTCCCCGCACGGCGCGACAAAGGCGGCGCCAGTCGATGCCGCAGGCATCCAGTCGATCATGCAGCCGACATCGCCTGCATGTGGCGCCCAATGAGCGCTGAGGGCGACGATCTCGCCCGACCCCAGGCGCACCAGGTACAGCGATTGGGCCTCGTCGACCACGGGTGACCCCACGAGACGCGCACCGCCTGAAGGACCAACCTCAAACTCGGGATAAACCAGGCGCTCACCGACGACCACCGCGGGCGGCGTCACCATGAGCGGCGCGAGAGCCGAGATCGCGACGACGCCAACAAGCACAAGCCCTAGCAGGAGGAAAATGCCGATGAGCAGGAACTGCTTCCAGACGGGCGTGGGATCGAGCGACTCGGGTCCCGCCCAGTGCTCGGGCGGCTGATCCTCAATGCGCGTCCCCACTTAAGCGACCAGCGTACGAATGCGACGCTGCGCGGCACGGACCGCGCCGCGCACGAGTGGCCGCTCGTCCGACGCCAAAAACTCGAGGATGTCCGGAGCCTTCTGACCGAGACGCGCACCACTCGCGGCAGAGAGCGCCATCGCGACGTTCCACCGGACGTTCTCATCGGGATCCTGCGTCCACACGCGCATGCGGGCGAGCGTGGCATCCGGGTACGAACGGACGAACTGGTCGCCGATCGCGAACGGGCCGAGGCTCTTGCGAACATATTCCTCGTGATCGCGCAGAGCCGGTTCGATGAGGTCGAGGAGCGGCTCGGCCCAGTCCGGGTTGCGCGTTCGGGCGGCGTACTTCGCCGCGACCACGACCGCGCGGCGCAAACGGCTGTCCGGACCGCCCACCCACTCGCGCAGCTGCGGGATCGTCTCGGCCCAGGCCTGGGTGAGCAGCTCTCCAAGAAGCGACGCGGCGCTCTCGCGGACGCCCCAGTCGTCGTCGCGCGCGAGGCGATAGGCCATTCGCGTGAGCTCGTGGAAGTGCGTGCGCGCAAGTGGCCAGACCATGAGCGCGGCCAACTCCTTGTCGACCCGCCGCGGATGCGCCATCAGACGCTCGGCCCAGTCGAGCCTGACGCGGGCCGCCGGACCGATGCGGTCGATCACCTCCACGGCGCGGTCGTAGTGATCCTTGCGCACCCAACCGTTCACGCCGGACTTCCGAAGGGTGTCTGAGGCGCCGAGCGGGTCGCCCGCCTGGAGCGAGCGCTCGAACCGCTGGAGCCATTCGGTTGTGGTCGACGTGGTGTCGGTCGCTGTCACGCTCGCCCGACGAAGCGCGCGATACGCCCGCACGCCTCTTCGATCTTCTCGAGGCTCGTCGCGTAGCACGCGCGCACATGGCCCCGCCCCCGCTCGCCGAACGCGCTCCCCGGAACGGTAACGACCTTCTCCTCGAGCAGGAGACGCTCCGCAAACTGCTCGTCGTCCATCCCGGTCGAGGTGATATTGGGGAAGCAGTAGAACGCCCCGCGTGGCTCGAAGCAATGCAAGCCGAGGTCGTTGAAGTGCCTGAGCATCACCTTCCGCCGCCGGTCGTACTCGCCGACCATGCGTAGGACTTCGTCCTCTCCGCTTCGGAGCGCCTCGAGCGCCGCGTACTGGCCGGCGGTGGGCACGCACATCACCGTGTACTGGTGGATCTTCATCATCTGCTCGAGCACCTCGGCGGGCGCGCACGCGTATCCGACGCGCCACCCGGTCATCGCGTAGGACTTGGAGAACCCGGCCAGGTAGATCGTGCGGTCGCGCATGCCGGGCAACTCGATGATCGAGCGATGCCGGGCGCCGTACACGAGACGGTCGTAGATCTCGTCGGCGTAGATGAGAAGGTCGTGCTTCTCCGCGAGCTTCGCGAGACCGCTCAGATCGGCCTCGGTCAACACCGCGCCGGTCGGGTTGTTCGGGAATCCGAGCAGGATCGCGCGCGTGCGAGGCGTGATCGCTCGCTCCACATCCTCGGGCCGCAGGCGGAAGTCATGCGCTTCCTCCGTGGCAACCGGGACCGCCACGCCACCGGCGAGCACGATGCCGGGGACGTACGCGACGTACGACGGGTCGGCGATGATGACCTCGTCGCCGTCGTTGAGCGTCGCACGGAGCGCGAGATCGACCGCCTCGGAAACACCGACGGTCACGAGGATTTCGCGGTCCGGGTCGTATCGGACACCACGCAGCTTCTGGGTGTGGTCGCTGATAGCCTCGCGAAGCGGGCGGATGCCGTAGTTGGACGTGTATTTGGTGTGCCCATCCTTGATCGACCGGATCGCGGCCTCCCGGAAGCGATCGGGCGTGATGAAGTCCGGCTCACCGACCCCGAGCGAGATCACGCCCTCGGTGCCCGAGACGAGGTCGAAGAACCGTCGGATCCCGCTCGCCGGGATGCGCTCGACCTTCGCGTTCGTGAGCGAACGGCGAGTGGCTCTCATGCCGCCTTCTCCTTCGGTCGTTCGAGGTGGTGCGGGGTGGCGCGCTCGTACGCCGCGGCCACGCGGAACATGGTGCGCTCCTGGTACGAGTTCGCGATGATCTGAAGACCGACCGGAAGTCCCTCGCTGAGCCCGCAGGGCACGGATATGCCCGGCAGTCCCGAGATGTTCACGGGCAGCGTGAAGATGTCGTTCAGGTACATCGAGAGCGGATCGTTGACCTTCGCGCCGATAGGAAACGCGACCGTCGGCGAGGTCGGCGTGACGAGCGCGTCCACCTTCTCGAACACGCGGTCGTACTCGTCCTTGATGAGCGTGCGGACCTTCTGCGCCTTGACGTAGTACGCGTCGTAGTAGCCGGCCGAGAGCGCGTACGTGCCGAGGATCATGCGGCGCTTCACCTCGGGGCCGAAGCCTTTGCCGCGCGTGCGGCGGTACGTCTCGAGGAGGCTTGGCCCTTCGACGCGCAGGCCGTAACGGATGCCGTCGTAGCGCGCCAGGTTCGAGGATGCTTCCGCCGGCTGAATGATGTAGTAGACCGCGAGGCCGTGGTCGGTCAGCGAGAGCGAGACCTCCTCGAGCTTCGCGCCCTCTTTCTCGAGGACCTTGAGCGCGTCGCGCACCGCGCGCTCGACGCCCGGCTCCATCCCCTTCACCGAGAAATACTCCTTCGGCACCCCGAGGCGCATGCCCTTTACGCCCTTGTCGAGGTCGCGACGGAGATCGTCATTCGGAAAATCCGTGACCATCGTCGCGTCCTGGGGGTCCTTTCCGAAGATCGCCTCGCACACGATCGCGACGTCCTCGACCGTGTTCGCGAATGGCCCGACCTGGTCGAGCGAGGAGGCAAACGCGACGACGCCCCAGCGCGGCACGCGGCCATATGTCGGCTTCATGCCGACCGCGCCAGTGAGCGCCGCGGGCTGGCGGATCGAGCCGCCGGTGTCGGTGCCCAGCGAGAACAGGACCTCACCGGCAGCGACCGCGACCGCTGACCCACCGGACGAGCCGCCGGGCACGCGGTCCGCGCGCCACGGGTTCTTCACCGGCCCGAATGCGGAGTTCTCGTTCGAGCTCCCCATCGCGAACTCGTCGAGGTTCGTCTTGCCGATCATGACGGCGCCCTGCGCGTCGAGCCGGTCGACGACGGTCGCGGAGTACGCCGGGATGTAGCCCTCGAGGATCCGCGACCCGGCCGTCGTCGGGATCCCCTTCGTCCCGATGATGTCCTTGCAGGCCCACGGAATCCCGGTAAGGAGCGGCGCGTCGCCCGCGGCAAGCCGCGCATCGGCGGCACGCGCCTGCGCACCTGCGTGGTCGTCAGAGAGGTGCAGCCAGGCGTTATGACGGTCCGCGTGCGACCGGGCAAGTGCGAGGTCGGCGAGCTCAACCGCGCTGGCCTTACGAGTGCGCAGGAGCTCGGCGGCTTCGCGGATCGAGCGCGGCAGCTCCGTCACGGCCTTTCCTCCAGCACCTGCTGCACGCGGAAGAACTCGCCGTCGCGGCCGCCCTTGGGCGCGTTGGCGAGGGCCTCTTCCCGCGTGAGGCCAGGCCGGATCTCGTCCTCCCGCATGACATTGGAGACAGGCAGGACGGATGCGGTCGGCGACACCTTTTCGGTGTCGACGTCTTTGAGCCGCTCGACCGCCGTCAGGACCACCGAGAGCTGCCCGGTGAACCGCTCGACCTCTTCGGGCGTGAGCGCGATTCGGGCCAGCCCGGCCGCCTTTTCCACAACGGAACGATCGATGGCCATGACCCGAAGTCTAGGTGCCGGAAAGGCGTGAGACGAGTCGCGACGCGAAGAGCAAAAGACCGACGACGACCGAGGTGATCGCGCCCAAAAGGACGCAGGCCGCGGCCACGTCTTTCGCCGCCTTGGCCGAGGGATGCCGCTCGGGCGAGGCCAGACCGACGGCGAGCTCGAGTGAGGTGTTGATCCACTCGAGCGCGACGACGAGCGCGATCGTGATCGCGAGCACGGCCCACTCGACCGGCGTCAACCCGAGCCACAGTCCAAGCGCGACCGCGCCGAGACCGATGACGAGCTCGATGCGCGCGTTGCGCTGCGTGCGCAGGATGTAGCCGATGCCTGCAAACGCGTAACCGAACGACTGCAACAGCACCCGCGTAGTCTGCGGCCGCGGGAGGAAAGCCGTGCGCGAAGTCGAGCCCGCCCTGACGCTCGCCGAAACCGTTCCTCTGCGGTCACCTCACGCGGGAATGCGGCGGCGGGCTGCGAGCGCCAGGCGCCAGGAGCACACTTGAGATCTGCCCGACCGGCAAGCGAGGAGAGCACGATGTCAACCGATCAGGAGCTCCGAGAGCGTCGCGCGAAGCTCAGTCCGATCCAGCGCGCCGTGACGCAAGACGCAAGCACCGAGCCGCCGTTCAGCGGTGTGTACTGGGATCATCATGGCGAGGGAACGTATCGCTGCGTCGTCTGCGACGAGCCGCTCTTTGACTCCGGGACCAAATTCGAGTCCGGGACGGGCTGGCCGAGCTTCTACGACGTCATCGAGAAGGGGCACGTCGCGACGAAGGAAGATCGCTCTCACGGAATGCTGCGCACCGAAGTCAACTGCGCCAATTGCGGTGCTCACCTGGGCCATCTCTTCCCCGACGGCCCGGACCCGACGGGCATGCGGTATTGCATCAACTCCGCGGCGCTGACCTTCACGCCCAACGACGATCCGGGCGGTTGACCGGGGACGCGAGACCGCACACTCATAGCGTGCGCGACACCGGAGTCCTCGCGGTCGACAGCGTCGCCCGTCGGATCAACCGCGAGACGTTCATGCTCCTCGGCGGTCCCGCCGCGGTCCTAATGCAGGTCGCCCACCCGTTGGTCGCCGCCGGTGTCCACCAGCACTCGACGTTCCGCCGTTCGCCATTCCGTCGACTGGTGCGAACCGCAGACACGACTCTCGCGATCGTTTTCGGCGAACGCGCGACCGCAAAGCGCGCGCTAAAGCAAATCGACCGCTCCCACGGTCCGGTCCATGGGCATACCGCGGACGGTCGCGCCTATCGCGCCCGCGACCCACGCCTCTTGCTGTGGGTCCAAGCGACGCTCGTGCTCACCTCGCTTCGCTGGTACGAGGACGTCATGGGGCGCTTGTCGGACGCGGAGCGGGAGAGCTACTGGGACGAAGGGAAGTTCTTTGCCCGCGAGCTCGGCGTCCCGGAAACGGCGCTTCCCTCATCCCTCGCCGACCTGGAACGCTACGAGACCGAGATGCTCCGCACGGAGGCGACGCCGGACGCGATCGCGACCGTCGTCGGGCGCGACGTTCTGCGCCCCTACCCCTGGCTCCCCGAGATCGTCTACTGGCCGAGCGACGCCCTCACCGCCGCACTCGTGCCGCGATCACTGCACGCGGCCTTCGGCCTTCGGTATGGCCGGCCGGAACGACTCTTTCATCGAGGGGTGATCGTCGCGGCGGGCGCCCTCCGTCGTTTCCTGCCGCGGTTTCTCACCGTGATGCCCCACGCGCGCCGGTACGAGGACGCTATGCACAATTCGCCGACGCGGACGTGAGGATCGTCGTCCTCGCCGCCGTGTTCGCGATGGCGATCGCGGGCTGCACGCCGACCGTCACCAGCACCCCGACTCCACGAGCGAACGTCCCGTGCGGCCCGAGCGAGGTCCTCACCCGTCACGAGCACGCGCACCTCACGATGGTGGTCCGCGGGCAGCTGCGTCCGGTGCCGGCGTTCATCGGGATCACGGCAACGCAGATCTGCTGGCTCCACACCCACGACGCGACCGGGATCATCCACATCGAGGCCGGCGACAGCCGGACGTTCACTGTCGGCGACTTCTTCGCCGTTTGGGGTCAGCCGCTAGGACAGACCGTCATCGACGGGGACCGTGCGGGAAGCGGCGAGTCGGTCCAGGCGACGCTGAATCAACAGACGTACGCCGGTTCCCCCGAGACGATCGTGCTCAAGGACCACGAGGACATCGTCCTCCAGCTCGGCCCGCCGTTCCTCCAGATCGCGCCGTACGTCTGGCCGCCGGGGTACTGAGCGCCATGTAGGAATCGTGGCAAACGCGTCATCACCTTCTCTCAAGCCCTCGAGTGTCGGACATTCCCCGCTAGCCTCGGGCTGTGGCGAGACGGCACTGGGAATTCGATCTCGAGGACGGCCACCACGTGGTCGATCTCGTGCACGGGTACTTCCTCGGAACACGAACGTTCGTCGTCGACGGCACGAAGAGCGTGCAGCGCGCGACGCCGTTCACGGATCACTCGGGCGAATACCCGTTCGACCTCACCGGTCATGACGCGCGGCTGCGCGTCACGACGAACGGGCTCACCTACTCGCACGATCTCGTCATCGACGGCCGGTCCATCAGCACGGGAGAGCCGCCCGCCATCGCGCGGCCGAAGATGGGTGGGCTCCGGTCGCAACGCGCCGCCGGAATCTTCCTCTTCGCGATCCTGGTCCCTGTGGCCATCGCCGTCTCGATCGGCGGGTACGACGAGTACCGCTATCACACCGGGAGCGCCAGTGCCGTCGGAGTCGTGCAGGACAAGCGGGTTATCAGCGGACGCTACGGTCCGACGTACGAGCTCACCTACGTGTTCGTCGATCGGACCGGCGTGATCCACACCGACCGGGGAGACGTTCCTCGCGCGACGTATGACCAAGCGCGGACTGGGAGTCGCTATACCATCCAGTACCTGCCCGACGACCCGAGCCTTAGTCGAGTACTCGGGAAGGACGACACGCTTCCGATCGCAGGGCTCATGGCATTCGCGATCTTCGGTCTCTGCTACAGCGCGTACGCGATCGTCGCGGGAAGCCGCCGTCTCGCCGCCGCGAAGCGGATCGCCGCGGTCGGCCAGCCGGTGACCGCCACGGTGACCAAGCTCAAGCAAGTCGACATCCGCGGCGTCGGGAAGACCGTGACCGTCGAGTACGCGTACAACGACCCGTTCGGGCGGTCTCGGAAGGGACGCGGACCGTTCATGTATCCGTCCGAAAGCGCCAAATACCGCGTCGGCAGCCCGGTTCGCGTGCTCGTCGATCCCGACCGTCCCGGAGACAGCCTCCTGCCCTAGGTGGCTAGGCCCCTGGTGGGTTCCCAGCCGGGTCGAGCGAGACGAAGTAGCTGTCGCACGCCATCTCGATCAGGTCGGGCGTGAGCTGGGCGGGCCGACCCAGGAAGCGCGCGGTGTCGATCAGCTGCTCGACGATGTCGCGGGGATGGCAGCTCCGGAGGCCGAGGTTCTTCTTGCGGTAGTGGGCGAGGATCTGGCTCATCGCCTCGGTCTTGTAGTCGATCCCCTTGCGGGTGCAGATGCGCTTGAAGATCTCGTCGTACTGCTCGACCGACGGTGCCTCGATGCCGATTTTGTAGCGGATGCGGCGAAGGAACGCCTCGTCCACCAGGTCGGCCGGGTCGAGGTTCGTCGAGAAGATGATGAGCATGTCGAAAGGAATCTCGATCTTCTTGCCGGTGTGCAGCGTGAGGTAGTCGACCCGCTTTTCGAGCGGGACGATCCAGCGGTTGAGGAGGTCCTTCGGTGAGACGCGCTGGCGACCGAAGTCGTCGACCATGAAGATGCCGCCGTTCGCCTTCATCTGGAACGGCGCCTCGTAGAACTTCGACGTGTCGTCGTAGATGAGGTCGAGCGTCTCTAGGGTCAGCTCGCCACCCGTCATCACAATCGGCCGCTTGGACACGACCCAGCGGTGGTCGAAGCGCAGCCGCTCGGCGACTACGGGATCGAGCGCGACGCGGTGATAGACCTGGTCGTACACCTTCACGACCTGCTGATCCACCTCGACGGCGTACGGAAGGACGACATCTCCCTTCATCAGAGTCGCGAGAACCTCGGCGATGCTCGTCTTGCCGTTGCCGGGAGGGCCGAACAGGAAGATCGACTTTCCGGAGTTCACGGCCGGGCCGAGCTGCGCGAGCGTCTCGCGCGGGATGACCATGTGCGCGAACGCTCGGACCAGATCGTCCTGCGTCACGTGGAGGTTCGCGATCGACTGCCGCTGAACCGCCTGGATGTACATCTGGAGCGGGACCGGCGCCTTCCCGACGTACTGGCTCCGCGCGAGCGCTTCCTGCGCCTTCTCGGAGCCGCGGTCGATGATCACGAACTGGTAGTTCGCCGACGACAGGCCGGCGCCGCCACGGATCTCGACGAGCCGCTCGGTCTTGAGGAACTCCATCACGCGTTCGGTGACGTTCGTCATCGGAAGGCCAAGCGCACTCGCGATCTCGGCCATGGTCATCTGGCCGCGGAGGTAGAGCGTCTTCAGCGCGAGGTCAGAAAGAAAACCGAGCGTCAGACCGGTCTGCTCGAGCGTTTGCGGCTCGGGTGGGAGCGGGATCTCCGGGGCTGCGGGCTGCGCGGCAGTTGGGGCCGCCGGCGGCCGGATCTGCGTCGGCGCTTGATACATGTGGCCCCTTTCCCTTCGCGAGAGCTAGGGCAGCATACCTTCGAAGGTCTCCTCGTCTACGACTCTGACACCGATTTTGTTGGCCTTTTCGAGCTTTGATCCCGCACCGGGACCGGCCACGACGAGATCGGTCTTCGCGCTGACCGTTCCGGTGATCTTTCCGCCGAGCGAACGCACGAGAGCCTCGGCGTCCTCGCGTGAGCGGCGCTCCAGCGTGCCCGTGAATACGACCGTCTTGCCGGCGAAGGGGCCGTTCGCGGTCGGCGGGCGCGGCGCCGGCATCACCGGTGTGATCCCAGCGCGCACCAGCTTGTCGAGGAACTCCTGTTCCTCAGGTCGCGAGAAGTACTCCTTGATGCTTTCGGCAACGACTCCGCCGACGCCCTCGATGGATTGAAGCTCGTCCACAGAGACGGTCCGAAGCAGCTCGAACGCCGCGCCGAGATTGGCGTCTTTCGGCAGCCGTGTGGCCAGCCATCGCGCGAGATCGTCCGCGGTCGAGTCGCCGACGTGGCGGATGCCGAGGGCGAGGAGGATGCGCGAGAGCGGGCGCTGCTTCGCGGCCTGGATGCGCTCGTAGATGTTGGTCGCGCTCTTCTCCGCGAAACGATCGAGCTCGAGCAGCTGCTCCTTCGTGACGAAGAAAAGGTCGGCCGGGTCCGTGACCAGGCCCTTCTCCTGCAGCTGGGTGACGAGCGCCCAGCCCACACCTTCGATGTCCATCCCGCCCCGCGAGACGAAATGTCCGATGCGCTGACCGGTCTTGGCCGGACACGACGGATTGCCGCAGTAGTAGGCGACCTCGCCCTCGGGATGGATCACCGGCCCATCGCACACCGGGCAGCGAGCGGGCATGTCGAACACCGGGTAGTCGTTGCCCTGCTCCCGGGCGTCGGTCTCGACGCGCACGACCTCGGGGATCACGTCACCGGCTCGCTGGATGATGACGCGGTCCCCTTTGCGCACGTCGAGTCTTCGCACTTCGTCGAGGTTGTGCAAGGTCGCGCGCTTAACGGTGGTGCCGCCGACGAGGACCGGCGCGAGTGCGGCGACGGGGGTGAGCGTGCCCATACGACCGACATACACCAGGATGTCCTCGATCGTGGTCGTCGCCTGCTCGGCCGGGAATTTGAACGCGGTCGCCCAGCGTGGGCTGCGCGCGACGTATCCCAGGCGCTCCTGGTCGGCGATCCGGTCGACTTTCACGACGACGCCGTCCGTCCCGTAGTCCAGTGTGTGGCGTCTCTCCTTCCATTCGCCGATGAAGCGGATCACCTCGTCCAGCGTGCCGGCCGTCTGCCAGTGCGGATTCACCCGCAGGCCGAGCTTGCGCAGCCGATCGAGGAGGTCCTTCTGCGAGGCGACTTCCAGACCCGCCGCGCTGTAGGACCACATCGCGAGGTTGCGCTTCGCCGTGGCCTTTGGGTCGAGCTGACGCACCGCGCCCGCGGCCGCGTTGCGTGGATTGGCGAAGAGCGGCTCGCCGCGCTCGGCGCGCTCCTTGTTGGTCGCCGCGAACGACGCGGTGGGGAGGTAGACCTCGCCGCGGACGTCAAGGCGCCCTTTCACCGGCTCGCGCAGCGTGAGGGGAATCGATTTGATGGTCCGCAGATTGCCGGTGACGTCCTCGCCGACGAGGCCGTCGCCGCGCGTAGCGCCCTGTACGAACTTTCCGTCCTGGTACGTGAGGTTGATCGCGAGGCCGTCGATCTTCAGCTCGCAGACGTAGCCGATGTCGTCGCGGCCGAGGAGCTTGCGGACCCGCTGGTCGAACGCTCGGAGCTCCTCCTCGTTGAACGCGTTCGATAGGGACAGCATCGGTGCCGCGTGCTGGACCGGAGCGAATCGCGTGGACGCCGGTGCGCCGACTCGCTGGGTCGGCGACTCGGGAGTGACGAGCTCGGGATGCGCCGCTTCGAGCGACTGCAGCTCGCGCATGAGGGCGTCGTACGCCTCGTCCGCGATCGTCGGCTGATCGAGGACGTGGTACTCGTAGTTCGCCTTCTCGAGCTGCTCCCGAAGCTCGGTGACGCGCTTCTCGTTTGCGGATACGGGCATACGGAAATTGTCGGCGATGCGGCGGTGTTACGGTCGGCTAGATGACGTCCGCTCCGCCGGGTCCACCGATCCCGCCAGTCACCGCGATCGACCTGACTGCGTTCTCCGACATCGTCGACAACGCGCGCACGGATCACGAGCAGGCGCTCACGACCGGGCTCGTGGCGACGTCGAACGACGGTCAGCCGGACCTCGCGCTGAAGGGCAGCCTGATGGTCTGGGACAAAGACCATCTCGCCTGGTGGGAACGCTCCAAGCGCGAGACGCACGACGCGGTCGGCGCGAACCCGCGCGTCGCGATCTTCGTTCGTAATCCGACGCGCGATCGGCGCACGCTCCGCTTTTACGGCACCGCGCAGATCGTCACCGATCCGGAGGTCCGCGAGCGGGTATGGAGTCAGGTGCGACAGATCGAAAAGGACATGGACAAGGACAAGCAGGGGGTCGCCGTCATCGTGCGGGTCGATCGCGTCCGCGCGGGCCCATTCGACATCCAGCGACGTTAGGGAGAGCCGGTCGCCCCTCCAACCCTCGGGGTCGTGACCATCGTCGGCGCGTAGGTCATCGGGTCGACGAGCACGCCGTTCGTGCGCGCCTCCCAGTGGACGTGCGGACCGGTCGAGACGCCGCTCGACCCGACCGAGGCGATGGGTTGCCCGGCGACGACGCGTTCGCCGAGCTCGACGTTCGTCGCCGAGAGGTGGTAGTCGCACACCTCGAGACCCCAGTCGACCAGGACGCACACCGAGAGCCCACCGCTCCCCCGCCATCCAACCTCGGTCACGGTCCCCGAGCCGCTCGCGACGACCGGCGATCCGTAGGGCGCCGCGATGTCGATGCCGGTGTGGACCTGCGAGAAGAGCTGCGTCACGATCCCGTCGGTGGGCCATCGGACGCGCGGCGCAAAGACACGCGGCGCGTCGCGCAGGACAAGACGGAACCCGGGGTAGCGACCCTCAGGCATCGGAACCAGCAGGACGCGACCGACGGTGACGTCCGCGGGTTCGAACGCGACGCTGTTGACCTCACGCACCGTGTCGGGGTCGGCGCCGAAGCTTGAGGCGATCTCGGCGAGTGTGTCGCCCTCCCGAACGACATGGATGGCGGCATCGATCGGCGGGATCACGAGAGACAAGCCCGGACGGACCTCCGCGGTGTCCCTGATCGCGTTGTTGTACGCGAGTGTCTGCGGCGTGACTCCGTAGGCCGCCGCGATCGACAGAAGGGTCTCCCCTGAGGTGACTGTGTGAAGCTGCAGGCCCGGCGGGTCCTTGCGGAGCGCGGTGACCGGAGTACCGCGCGCGACGACCACGGCGCGTTCGGGTCTATCCGAGCTCACGGACGCCACGAGCGCGGGCTGCGGCTTCGCGAGCACCAGCGCTCCGAGCCGCTCGAGCTCGGGCGCGGCGATGACCGTCCAGATCGGGATGACGGCGGCGATGACGCAACACGCCGCGCTCGTGACGGCCGCCGTCCAGCGGCGAAGCGCGCCGCGCTTGCGACGACGTCGCCGTGGCTTGCGCACAACGAGACCAAAAGCGATATCAGTCGAGCTCGTGAGCGGAACACGAAGCTCGATCTGTCGCGGCCCCCGGCGAATTGCTCCCCCCACCTGCGCCATGCCCTAGACCAGGCAAACAGCATGCCGCTTGACCCCTCAGCGGACAAGCATGGTCTTAGGTACGAGCGAGTTTTGCGAAGCTCGCCATCAGTTTCTTCACACCCTTGTCGGGAAACGCGACTGTGACCTCTTCATCGTCGTCGCGCGCGACACTCGTGACCACCATCCCTTCGCCGAGCGACGGATGGGTCACGCGATCGCCCGCGCGAAATTGCGTTTCCGAAGAAGTTGCGCTCCGCTGTTTCGTCGCACGGCCGCTCCACGCGTCGGGCAACCCCGCGAGCATCGCATCGCGCCGCGCCTGCTTGCGCTCCTCGTAGCGCGTGCGGTCGCGCTCCCAGTCGAGTTCGGCCCACGAGTCGCGCTCCTCCGTTTCGATGTCGCCGCGAAGCTCGACGCCCTGGGTCGGCAGCTCCATGAGGAAGCGCGACGGCGGATTCATGTTCGTGTGACCAAAGAGCGATCGCCGGCGCGCGTACGTGAGATACGCGCGATCCTTCGCGCGCGTGATGCCGACGTAGCAGAGGCGCCGCTCTTCCTCGAGCTCAGATTCCTTGCCGCTCTCGATCGCGCGCACGTGCGGGAAGACGCCCTCTTCCATGCCGGTCATGAACACGACCGGGAACTCGAGCCCTTTGACCGCGTGCATGGTGATGAGCGTCGCGGCGGGCTTGGCGTCCTGGTACTCGTCCACGTCGGACACGAGCGCGATCTCCTCGAGGAAGCTCGGGAGTTGCTCTTCCTGGGACAAATTGACGTAGTCCTCGGCGAGCGTGCGGAGCTCCTGCACGTTTGCCCAGCGCTCCTCGCCTTCCTCGGTCCCATCCTTCAGATACGTCTCGTATCCGGAGAGCGAGACGAGCTCGTCGATAAGGCCCGGCAGCGCCAGGCGCTCCGCGGCCTCGCGCAGCCGCCCCATGACCTTGCCGAACGCGACGAGCGCGTCTTGCTGCCGCCGTGGGATGGTCGTGATGAGCTCGGCCTTTGCGAGCGCGTCGCCGACGCTCATCTCGTGCTCGCGCGCGCTGGCGAGGAGCGCGGCGCGCGTCTTGTCACCGAGGCCACGCGGCGGCGTGTTCAGAACACGGGCGAGCGCGAAGGCGTCGTGGGGATTTCGGATCAAGCGCAGGTACGCGAGCGTGTCTTTCACCTCACGGCGCTGATAGAAGGAGACGCCTCCGACGATCTGGTAGGCGAGCCCGAACGCGCGAAAGGTGTCCTCGATCGCGCGCGACTGCGCGTTCGTCCGGTACAGAACGGCGACATCGCGCGTGCCGTGCGCTTCCCCTTCCCGCTGGAGACGCTCGATCTCCCGCGCGACGAGCTCGGCCTCGTGCGATTCGTCGTACGCCTGCATGACGACGACGTCGCTGCCGCCCTGGCGGTCGGTCCAGAGCTTCTTCTCCTTGCGCGCGGCGTTGTTGCGAACGACCGAGTGCGCCGCGTCGAGGATCCGCTGCGTCGACCGGTAGTTCTGCTCGAGCTTGACCACCTTGGCGTTCGGATAGTCGCGCTCGAAGTCGAGGATGTTGCGGACGTCGGCCCCGCGCCAGCTGAAGACGGACTGGTCGTCGTCCCCGACGACCGCCAGGTTTTGCTTGAACCCGGCGAGGTATCGGAGGAGCACGTACTGCGCCCGGTTGGTGTCCTGGTACTCGTCGACGAGGATGTGCTGATAGCGGTCCTGCCACTTCTCGAGCGCCCGGTCGCTCGTCTCGAACACGCGGCAAGCGAGGAGCAAGAGATCGTCGAAATCGACCGCGTTGTTCTCCCGCAGGAGCTCGTCGTACCGCTTCCACACGATGGCCGCGATCCGATCGAGCTGGCCCTTCGGGTTCGCCGCGAGATCGGCGGGTCCCTTGAGCTCGTTCTTGGCGCTCGAGATCACGGCTGAGATCGCGCCCGGCGCGAAGACGCGCTCGCTGGCATTGGTATCGGCCATCGCTTGCCGGAGCACCGCCCGCTGATCGGCCTCGTCGTAGATTGCGAACGAACGGTCGATCCCGACAAGGGGCCCATCGCGGCGGAGAAGCCGCGCGCAAAACGCATGGAAAGTGCCAACGGTGAGCTCGGCGAGTCGCTCCTTGCCGACCAGCCGGTCGAGCCGCTCGCGCATCTCCTTGGCCGCCTTATTGGTGAAGGTCACGGCCAGGATCGCGCTCGCCGGCACGGCCAGATCCCGGATGAGGTACGCGACGCGGTGCGTAAGAACGCGCGTTTTTCCCGAGCCGGCCCCCGCGAGGATCAGGAGCGGTCCCTCGCCGTGGGTCACGGCGACACGCTGCTCGGGATTGAGGGTGTCGAGGATGGGATCCGACATCACGTCCATCGTAGGAAGCCGTGCGCCGTACGGCGCCCAGCTTCCTGCTGCTCCGCTGCGCTGCGTAGTAGGAAGGGAAGCGGACTGTTGATTCGTCGTGGATAAGCGGCCGAATTCGTGGACAAGATCGAAGGCTAGGGTCTCGATTTGGTGGATAAGTTGATTGCCCGTCGCCTTGGCAGCCCGTAGATTTCCTCTCGTCCCGAGGGGTCTGCTAAAGGGAACGGGTCCGAGATTCCATCAAGGGCACCGGTCCCCGGGAGCGCAACCGGAGATAGCATCAAAGGCGGTCCGA
>Ga0209806_1001008_pt1 | contig 18924 bp, 20 predicted proteins | sample GraSoiAngelo_152_FD_186166 | JGI IMG/M metagenome (GOLD analysis project Ga0209806, IMG submission 186166) | Grasslands soil microbial communities from the Angelo Coastal Reserve, California, USA - 14_1009_12_30cm (SPAdes) (version 2) | ecosystem: Environmental > Terrestrial > Soil > Grasslands ... | reverse complement strand
TGAGCTGCTCGAGCCCGCGGACCACCACGGCCCGGGTGGCGGCGAGCATGGGCGGCGTGTTCACCAGGGCGTGGAACGCCTCCGCATCGAGCTCTGGGGCGCTTCGCTGATCGACGTTAAAATCGCGAGCGGCGGGATCCACGGCGCGATCGACGAGGGCGCGTACCGCTTCGTCTTTCAGCACGTCCTCGTCGCCGTGGAGATAGTAGACGGGATCAGGCACGCCCTGCTTCAGGCTCCGGAGCAGCGCGTCGAAGGTGAGAGCCCCCATACGGGGCGGAAGTTACCGCCGGCTGAGGGCGAGAGAAAGCCTACCGCCCCGCGGACGCGGGCTCGACCAGCGCCGAGCCATCCGGGGCCGGGCTACCCGCGAACACACTCGCGCGGGGGTCCTGGAAGGAGACGAACGGGACGCCGGCCTGGACGACCGGCCTGGGGAACGGAACGCGCGGGAGCGCCGGCGCCTGCGCGACCGGAGGACGCCGCACACCTTCCAGCGCTACCATGGCCAGCGCGGCGGCGACGAACAGCGCTGCCGCGATGCCGGCCCGCGCCGGGACCTGGCTGCGCCGGCGCTCCCGCGCCAGTCGCGCGTCGAGCCGGCGCCGAAAGGCAGGGGAGGGCTCGATGGTTTCGGCGGCCTGCAGCGCCAGCACGCCGCGGCGCACGGCCGCGTCGTAGTGCCGGCAGGAGGGGCAGAGCGACAAATGCCGTGTGAAGCGGCGCAGCTCGCGTGGCGCGGTGATCAGGCCGTCGCGAACATCGGTGTAGCGCTCCAGGAATTCGGCGCACATCATGGCGAGAATCTACTACCACCGGAGCCCGGGCGGGTTCCCGGGCCCCTATTCCAGCAGCGGCTCGATCAGCTGGGCGAAGCTGTTCCGTGCCCGGTTGAGGCGGCTCTTGACGGTCCCCAGGTTACAGCCCGTGATCTCGGCGATCTCGGCGTAGCTCTTGCCTTCGAGCTCGCGCAGCACGAACACCGCCCGGTGGTGCGTGGGGAGCTGGTCCACACACTGGTCCACCGCCTCCTTGAGGTAGCGCTTGCGGTACAGATCGTCGGGCCGCGCCGTGGCGTCCTCGAACTGCAGCGGACGGTGGTCCGCCTCCCAGTGCTTCTTGATCGTCTGGAACAGCACGAGCGGGTTGCGAGAACGGTTCCGCAGCTCGTTCTTGGCCAGGTTCGAGGCGATCGTGTAGATCCAGGTCGAGAACTTCTTCGTCTGGTCGAAGCGGTGCAGGTGCCGGAACACACGGATGAACACCTCTTGCACCAGGTCTTCGGCCCGTTCCCGGTCCCCGATGGTCCGATTGATGAAATTGAGCAGGCGAGTCTGGTAGCGGTCCACCAGGGTGCCGAACGCCTGGGGCTCGCCCGCCAGGTGCTCGAGCACCAGTCGGCCGTCGTCGAATTCGTGCAGCGCCCGGCGCTCCAGCGCGCGCGGCGTGACGACGGCGTCGGCCTTCCGATTGTTGAGGGTCGCTCGCATGAACCGCTCCCTGGCTGAGGCCTCGAATATACGGAACAACGCGAGACTTGCCGCCTGCCTAGATGCCGCAGGAACCGTACCCGTCGCACGTCCGAACGTAACCCCGCGCTCGGGCATGGCTTGCTGTGTCGTGGCGCCGGGTCCACGTGACAGCGCCGTCCTCCTCGGGGGACAAGGCGTGTTCTACCGCTTCAAGACGAAGCCCGCCATATAAAGGATAGCCACTACGGTCTTTGCGTCACGAATCTCGCCGTCTCGGATCAGCTCGAGCACGCGTGACAGCGGCTGTGGCACCACTTCGATGAACTCGTCGCGCTCGCGCGACGGTTCCCCGGTCGTAAGGCCCGTCGCCAGGTAGAGGTGGATCACCTCGTTGGTGAAGCCCGGCGTCGTCCAGATGGATGTGAGACGCTGGAGCCGCGTCGCGGTGACGCCCGTCTCCTCCAGCAGCTCGCGGCGGGCGCATGCCTCTGGGTCTTCCCCCGGGTCCAGCGTGCCCGCCGGAATCTCCCACAGCTGGCCGCCGGTCGCGTAGCGGTACTGCCGGATAAGCAGAATGGCGGGGTCGGTCCCGGGGGGATCGGAGGCGCACGGCACGATCGCCGCCGCGCCGGGATGGCGGATCAGCTCGAGCTCACCCGTCGAGCCGTCGGGGAATCGCACCGTGTCGACGTCGAGCCGGACCACGCGGCCCGTGTAGATACGTCGGCTGTTGAGCTGCATCGCGACGCTCAGTGGTTGAAGAGCCAGGTGACGGGAACCTTGAGCCCCTCGGCCAGGAAGTAGGCCGCGTTGCGTCGGGGATTGGCACGGATCGGGGAACCGGGGGCGGGGGACGTGTAGGGCACGAGGCCCAGCCGGGTGGCGAGGATCTTGAGCCGCAGCATGTGGAACCCGTCCGAGACGAGCAGCACACGACGGCTGTCGCGGTCCGCGAACCAGCGGGCCACGCTCGCGACCGAGGAGGCGGTGCTCGCGCCCGCGGCCAAGGCGATGACCGCGCTCTCGGGGAGTCCGGCCTTGGTGAGATAGCGCCGTCCCACTTCCGATTCGCTCACGGTGTCGCCCGTGCCCACGCCGCCGGTCACCAGCACGACGGGCGCGAGGCCGCGCTGGTACAGGGTGGCGGCGTGATCCAGGCGCGCCCGGAACACCGGGGACGGGCGGCCGTTGTACTGCGCGGCGCCCAGGACGGCGATGGCGTCCGCGGTGGTGGCCTGGTCGTGCGCGCCCGCGAGCGCCACGGCGACGACCACCGCGGCCCAGCCGAAGGCAAGCAGCAAGACCACCACCCCTGCGGCGGCGAGCTTGCGGCGCAGAGTCCAGAATGCCATGCGGGAAAGACAACAGGGCGAGCGGGCCGAGGGAAGGGGGACCGCGGCCGGCCTCAGGGCTTCGTCAGCAGCTCCTCGAACAGCGCGAGAGCACGCGGGTCGTTCGACTGGCCGAGCCAGAACAGCGCCTTCTTGCGCACACTCGGACTGGCGTGTGTGCGGGCGATACGGATCAGGGCTGGCACGCCCTGCTCATCCCGCAGCTGTGACAAAGCGAACACGGCGCTCTCCTTTACTTCGAGCTCGACGCTGCCGTCATTCACGAGCTCGGTGAGCCCGCGCGTCGCGGCCTCGCCCGCGGCCTGACCGAGCCAGAAGACGGCCGAGCGCCGCGTCTCGCGCGGCACCGCCGTCGTGCGGGTGAGACGCAGCAGATCGGGCCACACCGTGACGCTGTCCGCCAGGGCGGCCGGGAAGACGGCGTCGCGCCCGGCGTCCCCCGCGCTGCGCGCGGCGAGGTCGAGGAGATAGCGGGCCGCCGCGGCGGCTGGGACGACGCCGAGATCGGTGACGCGGCCGTCCGCGGCTGGTCGCCAGGCGCCGCCGACGTACGTCCGCACCCGGCTGATCTGCCCGCCGCGTCGCTGCAGGGCCACCCGCGCCGGCCCCGGCTCGCACGGGCACCCCGCGTCATCGTCGTAATAGTTGCCGGAGGAGATCCGATGTCGGCCGCAGCTGCCGTCGTCGCACTCGAACGAGATCACGTTGCGGCCGTTGCCGCACACGCCGGCTCGCGTGGCGAAGGAGAAGCGCACCTCGCCGTCGGGCGCGGCCGCCACGCGGTCGGTCAGGCTGCCCTGCAGCGCGAGCGCCAGGAGGAGCGAGGCGATCATTGGTTGATGATCTCCAGCAGGATCTGAGCGGCGCGCGGGTCGTGCGACTGACCCAGCCAGAAGATCGCTTTCTTGCGGAGCTCCTTGTCCTGCTCCGTCTTGGCGATCTGGATCAGCCGGTCGACCGCGGCCGGCTCGTGGCGCTGCGAGTACACGAAGATCAGCTGCTCCTTCATCTCCCGGTTCTGCATACGGTCGTACAGACCCGAGAGCTGCGCGAGATCGCCTCCGGTCTGACCCGCCCAGAAGAGGGCCTTCTTTCGCATCTCGGTCGACTCGCGCTCGTTCAGGGCGATGTCCATGAGCCAGCGATTGTTGTCCGCGTCGTGCATCTGCGAGAGCGAGAAGATCACCTTCTCTTTGAGATCCTCGTCCGTCAGCTTGCCGTACAACCCGCGCAGGAACGCCGCGTTTTCCGCCGAGTGCTGCTGCCCGAGCCAGAAGATCGCTTTCTCGCGCGCATCGGACGGCGCGTTGGCGTTCTCCGCGTAGCCACGGAGGATTTGCCCCGCCCGCGGGCTGTGCTGTTGCGACAGGGCAAACAGCGCCTTCTCCCGGAGCTCTTCGTCGTCCGTGGTGCGCAAGATCGAGTCGAGCATGCCCACGGCCCGATCGGTCGGGACCTGCGAGAGCCAGAAGACGGCCTGTTGGCGCACCTCGGAGTCGGGGTCGTGTTGGGCGACATCGAGCAGCAGGTTCTCGGTTTCGCTGCCGCGCTTCTGCGAGATGATGAACACGGCCTTGCGCCGCAGGCCGGCGGAGCACCCGTCGCGCCGGGCCAGCACTTTTTGGAGGATCGGCAGCGCGCTGCCCGCGTCCATCTGCAGCAGACCGTTCAGTGCGGCCACGCGCACGTCGTCCTCGTCGTCCTCGCCGGGGCAGCCGCGTGAGGTGCCGGGTTGCGCGGGCTGCGCGGGTTGCGCGGGCTGCGCTGGTTCGGCCGGCTCGGCCGGCTGTGCAGGCTGCTGGGCGTGCGCGGTGACCCAGCGCATCGCCTCCTCGTCTCCCTGCTTGGCGAGGGCCGTCTGGATGCGGGCGAACAGCGCGGCGGCGTCCCGCCGCGTGGCGGCCTTGGAGTACTGACGTTGCTGCGTGACGAGCAGGCTGCGCGCGTGGTCGAGGTCGTCGTTCTTGTACAGCGCGAACGCTCCCCAGTAGAGCGCGTCGCCCGCGCGCGCCGCGCTCGGGTAGCGCCGGGCGACATCGCCGTACAAGTTCGCGGCGCTGGTGTAGTCGCCGCGATTGAATGCCTGGCGGGCCGCGCGCCAGAGCGAGTCGGTCGGGTCCTGTGCGTTCTGGGATACCATGGGAGGCTCGGGGTCGAGCGCATCGAGACCATCGAGCCGCGCCAGTCCCGCCAGTCCCTCCATCCCCTCGAGCCCTTCCAGCCCCGCGAGCCCTTCGAGTCCCTGCAGGGCCATCAGCCCGTCGGACGCGACCATAAGGGCGTCGACTGGCGGGGCGACGAGGATCGGGAACCGCCCCGGCAGCGGCGGCAAAGGCGGCACCGGTTGCTGCATTGCCATTACGACGGCCGCCACGAGCTGCATCGTCTGCATCACAGTGCTCCTTGCGTGCGGACCGGGCCGGGGCCGGCGGGGTTCGCCGTCCGGAGCCGCAGCAGCAGGCTGCGCTGTTCCAGTCCCTGGTTGATCAGCTGCACTTCTTCGTTGTCTCCGTGCGGCGAGAGCTGAGCGATCTGCGCCAGCACGAGCTCCAAGTCGTCGAGCAGGCCCTTCAGACGAGCGTCCTGCGCAGCCGGAGAGTCGAGCATCAAGCGCGTCGTGCCGAGGAGATCGCGGGCCTGCCGCGCGAACTGCGCGTCCGGCTGGCCCGATCGGGCCTCGGAGCGGAACCCCGTGAGCAGTGCCTCGGTGCGGGTCAGGTACTGCGCTGCGGCGACACGGTACGCGAAGAGCCCCTGGTCGCCGCTGCCGGTCGCCACGACCGGGGCCGAGTCCGGGCCCGGCAGGCTTGCCGTCCAGCGGCCGATGCCGATGCCGAGCGTCAGCACCGCCGCGACACCGAGGCCCCAGCGGAGCCACGGATTCGCGACGAGCAACCGACGCCGCCGGCGCGCGTCGCGCGTCGCGGCGATGCCAAGCCACATCTCCTCGCGCGGCGTCGCCGGGGGGCGATGGTACTGCTGCGCCGCTTCTCGGAGCAACCGCTCGAACCGCTCGTCCGTCATGAGGCCCACTCTCCCGCGAAGTCCGCGAGCGCTTCCCGCAGCCGGGCGCGCGCTCGCGACAGTTGCGCTTTGGATGTTCCGGTCTCGACGCCCAGCGACGCGCCGATCTCCTCGTGCGTGTAACCCTCGACGTCGTGCATCACGAACACCGTCCGATAGCCGTGCGGCAGGTCGTCGATGGCCTGCGCCAGGCGCCGCTTCAAGTCCGGCTCGGCGGCCCGCCCGCCGCCCGCGACTCCGGCGGCATCGTCCAGGTCCGCCTCGCGGCGGCGAAACCGCTTCACCTTGCGCAGTCCGTTCAGCACCACCGAGGTGGCGATGGCGTGCAGCCAGGTGGAGAGCTTCGCCTCGCCGCGAAACGAGGCCAGCCGCTCGAACGCCCGGACGAACGTGTCCTGGGTGAACTCCCGCGCCAGCTGGTCGTCCCCGGCGAGCCGGTAGGCGAGACGGTAGACGCGGTCCACATGGGCGTCGTACAGCGCACGCTCCGCCGCGCCGTCCCCGGCGCGGACCCTGGCAATCAGCTCGCGTTCTTCCACCGGGCTCCGGGGCGGCGGTTAAACCTCTGACACAACCGAACCTGAGAGAGTTGCGTGGCGGGGGAGGGGGAAGGGGGGTCAGCCCTGATGCAGCAGCGCCCGCAGCCCCACGCCGGCGAGCACGGCGAGCAGGAACGACGCGAGCGTGCCGATCAGGAAATACTCGGCGAACTCGCGCTCCTCGAGGGCCTTAAAGCGCGCCAGCGACTTGGCCGCGATGATCCACCCCACGGCGCCGTACTCGCCCAAGAGCACGAGGGTAAGGGCGAGGGCGCGCTCCAGGGCGCCGATGGCCCGGCCGCGGGCGACGTCGATCGCACCGGCCGTGCGGTCCTCGTCGCGGCGCATCTGCAGCGACGACAGCTCGAGCACGCTGCGGATCAGCACGCTGCCCCGGCCCGAGACGTAGAGGTAGCCGGTTGCGAGCAGGGCGACCCGCCCCCACCACAGCCCCGCGTGGTTCGGGGTCGCGAGCGGGGCCAGGAGCGTGCCCACGACGATGGCCGCCACAACGAACAGCGCCTCGACCAGGAGGAGCGTGCGGCCGCGGCGGTGGCCGTCCACCTGGGCGGGCCACAGGGTGGCGGCGAGCGTGTACGCGAGCAGCGGCACGACGAACAGGGGGTTCACGCGGTCTCCAGCAGGGTCCGGAACATCTTATCGCCGGCCGCAACCAGGGGCCAGGCCATGCGGCGGGCGAGATGTGAAACGGCGCTGCGGTCGACGTCCAGGGCGGCCGCCGCCGCCGCCGGGTCGCCCAGGCGCAACAGCGTCGCGGTGCGCCGCTGCCGCGGTGTCCAGCTCCAGTAGAGTCCACCGTAATAGCTCGCGAGCGGGTCCAACGCCCGAGGGAAGCCGCCGAACGTGAAGACCAGGCGCAGCCGCTTGGCACGGTCCAGGGCGGCGCGGGCCTGGTGAAAGCAGGGACCGTCGATCTCGGGCGCGGTGGGTGCGAGGGGCGTGCTGATGGTTCCGAGGCCGCAGGCGACGACCCAGTCGACGGCGGGGAGGCGGGCGCGGATCTGGTGCGCGATCTCCCACACCGGCTCGGGGCCGGGGAGCAGGCACTGCAGCTCGTCGCCCAGGGTGACGGCGAAGCGGGCGGCGAGGACGCGGGCGTAGCGCCGGTTCAGCTGCTGCGCGGCGGCGCGGGCATCCGCCTGCAGCCGGGCGCGGCGGGCGGGCGGCAGCAGGCGGGACGCAGTGGCGTCGGCGATGAGGGCGACGTAGCGCTTTGACATTTTATGTCACATTTGCCGTATATGACGAATTACGTCATAAACTACGAAAGTGACGTTAAATGTCAATCGGCGCGGCGCGCCTTACCGGGTCCCGAACAGCCGGTCCCCCGCATCCCCCAGCCCCGGCAGGATGTAGCCGTGCTCGTTCAGCTCGCGGTCGAGCGCGGCGGCGAAGATCGGCACGTCGGAGTGGTGCTCGAGCATGTGGCGCACGCCCTCGGGCGCCGCGACGAGACAGAGGAACCGGATGCGCTGGGCGCCGGCGTGCTTGAGCGCGCTCACGGCGTCCACGGCCGAGCCCCCCGTGGCGAGCATCGGATCGAGCACGAAGAAATCGCGCGCGTCGCGCCCTTCGGGGATCTTGAAGTAGTAGTCCACCGGCTGGAGGGTGTCGTGCTCGCGGTAAATGCCGATGTGTCCGACGCGCGCCGACGGGATCAGCTGGGCGATGCCCTCCACCATGCCCAGCCCCGCGCGCAGGATCGGCACGAGCGCGAGCTTCTTCCCCGCCACGCGCACGCCCCGCGTGTGCTCGAGCGGCGTGTCCACGTCCGTCGGCTCGAGCGGCAGGTCCTTCGTGACCTCGTACGCCATCAGCATCGCGATCTCGTTCACGAGCTGCTTGAAGTCGCGCGTCGTCGTGTTCTTGTCCCGTAGGATGGCGAGCTTGTGCTGGATGAGCGGGTGCGTGAGCACCGTGAGATTGGGAAACTGAGGATGGGGCATGGGCGGGAAGCTACCTACTTCGTCGCCGTCTCGAAGCCGCGGCGCGTCATTTCGCCCCACACGTGCTTGCGCCCGCCCAGCGTGAAGAACGCCCGCAGGCGCCACCACACGCCGCACTGGTGGTAGCCGAAGTTCTCGAGCGTGGCGAACAGCACCAGTCGCACCAGATCGCCGAAGCGACGGTAGCGATGGAAGCTCACCTCTTCGAGCACCACCGCCCAGAGCGACAGCAGCATGCCGTAGCCCCATGCTACCAGGATGAACAGCAGCGCGAACGAGACGTTCACGACGCCGAGGGCCAGCCCGGCGATGGTGATGCCGTAGCCGAACACCTCCACCAGGGGAGCGAGCATCTCGCCGAACGTGTAGAACGGCACCGCGATCAACCCGACCCGTCCGTAGCGGGGATTGAACAGCATCCCCCGGTACTGCCACATGGCGGCCACCAGGCCGCGCTGCCACCGGCCGCGCTGGCGGGCGAGCACCCGCAGGCTCTCGGGCACTTCGGTCCAGGCGACGGGATCGGGAATGAACGGGATCTCGTAGCGGACCTTGCGGCTCCGCAGGTAGCGATGCAGCCGCACCACCAGGTCCAGGTCCTCGACGATGCTCGTGGCGTCGTAGCCGCCCACCGCCAGGAGATGGTCCTTGCGGAACAGGCCGAACGCGCCGGAGATGATCAGGTTGCCACCTAGCCGATTCCAGCCGAGTCGGCCGAACAGGAATGCGCGCAGGTACTCGACCACCTGGATTCCCGGGAGCAGTCGGCGCGGGACGCGCGCGTCCGTCACCTGGCCGTGCTTCACGACGCACCCGTTCGCCACCCGGACGGTGCCGCCCACGGCGGCGATGCGGCGGCCCAGCAGGAAGGGACGCGTGAGCCGGAGCAGCGCATCGGGCTCGATCAGGGTGTCGGCGTCCACGGCAATGACCAGCGGGAAGCGGCTCGCGTTGATGGCGGCGTTGAGCGAGTCCGCCTTGCCCCCGTTCTCCTTGTCGATCACCACGAGCTTGGTGCGCGCGCGGGAGCGGTACAGCGCGCGCAGCGGTTTGGTGGGGATCGTCTCGGGGTAGGTGCGCGGGATTTCGTACAGGTCGAAGGCGTGCCGCAGCGCCTCGAGCGTTTCGTCCTTCGATCCGTCGTTGACGACCACCACCTCGAAGTTGCGGTAATTCAGCGCCAGGATCGCCGTCACGCTGGCCTCGATGGTTTTCTGCTCGTTGTACGCGGGCACCAGGATCGTGATGGGCGGCAGGGCATCGCTCTGCATCAGCCGCTGGAAGTCGTCGTCCTCCGCCAGCCGGGTCTGCTCCCAGATCTCCGGGATCGAAAGCACCAGCAGCAGCGCGTAGAAGGAGTTGAGCGCCAGAAAATAGAACAGGATGGCGAAGTTCGCGTCGCGGACGAACTCGTTCACGCGGCGAACTCGGCAAGCGCCTGGGCCGAGAGCCCGAGCACCAGGCGCGCCATGTCGCGGGCGCTCGGGTCCGCACCCACTTCGGCCGCGAGCAGCGCGTTCCGGCCGGCAGCGCCGAAGCGGGTGAGGGCGAGCCCGGTGCGCAGCCGCACCCACCAGTCCGGGTCGCGCAGCGCCGCGTGCAACAGCGGCAGCGTGGCCGGGTCGGCCAGCATGCCGAGCGACCGCGCCGCCTGGGCGCGCACGGGCCAGCGCGCGTCCCCCGCGAGCCGGGTCAATGCCGCAATCGACTCGGGATGCGGGAAGGCGCCGACCGCCCGTGCGACCTGGGTGCGCACTTCGGCGTCCGCGTGGCCGGCGAGCGCCGTGAGCGACTCGCGCAACGCGGGCTCCTGCAGCCGCGCGGCGAACTCGGCGAGTCGCGCGAGCGCCGGATCCTCCGTGCGGGAGAGCCGGGTGAGCAGCAGCCGCACCACGGTCGTGCGGGAGCGCCGCAGCATCCCGGCGTAATAGGCGCTCACCGTCGGCGCGAGCTGCGGCAGCCGCTCGAGCGCCGCGGTTGCGAGCGCCGCGCTCTCCACCCGCTCGAGCGTGGCCACCGTGGCGATGTGCACGGCGGGATGCGGATCGCGCAGCAGTTTGAGCAGGCGCGCGGTGTCGCCCGGCGTGGCCGCGACGGAGAGGAAGCGCGCCGTTTCGAGCCGCTTCCACCAACGGCCCGACTTGCTGTTGCTGCGCACCAGGCGCGCCCACCACTCGTGCTCGAGCGCGCCTGCCAGCCGGCGCCAGCGGTCGCCCGGCACCCGCGCCGACCAGCTCACGAGGGCGTCCACCGCGAGCGAGACCGGAAGCCGGGCGAGCTGCACCAGCACGACCCGTACGTCCGCCTCCCCTAACGCCCAGCGCTGCATCACGCCCTCGACGGCCAGCCGGCGGGGATTGTCACGCGCACGGCGGCGCAGCCGGAACCAGCGATTGAGCACGATCAAGATCAGCAGGGCGGCGAGCAGTACGCCCTGCACCAGCGCCACGACCGTCAAGAAGTGACGGGCGGTCACCGGCCGACCCAACGGCGGATTTTCTCGAGGGCCACGCGCAGGCTGATCGGCTTCACCAGGTAATCGAGCGCCCCCGCTTCGAGCCCGCGCAACTGCTCCGACTCGTCGCCGTGCACCGTGGTGAACACCACGCGGTACTGCCCCGGACGCTCCCGCGTGAGTGTATCGAGGATGGAGTAACCGTCGAGCGCCGGGAGGTCGACATCGAGCAGCAACAGCGGGTGCTCGTCGCCCGGGTCCAGGGCGAGCAGGGCGTCCAGCGCGTCTCGCCCGTTGCGGAAGGTCACGAATCGGTAGCCGCGAGCGCGCAGGCCGTACTCGAGCAGCCCCGCCAACGCCGGGTCGTCCTCCACCACGATCACCTCGGGAGCGTCCGCCCCCGCGCCGGTCGGCGCTGAGGCGGGCGGTGCCGGACGGGGCGGAGGCGGCTGCACTCGTCCGGCGGAGCGCTCCCCCGCGGGGGGAGGCTCGAGCTGCAGCGCGTCGGCGAGCTGCACCACGAACCACTGCGCCACCGAGCCGCGGTCCAGGTCCGCGTCATTGGGGCGGGCCACCCAGTCTTTGGCGGTCTCCTCCATCCCGGCCGCGAGACGGGACGCCTGCCAGAAGCCGTACGACCCCGCAGACCCGCGGATCTTGTGCGTCTCCCGGCGCAGTCGATCCAGCGCATCGGCATCGTCGGCCGCCACCAACAGGCGGTCCGCCAACTCGGCCAGCACCTGTAGCTGCTCGGCGGCGCTCTCCAGGTACTCGGCCAGGAGCCCCGGTGGCAGCTCGGCGGGCGTGGGGTCCACCGACATGGTGACAAGATTGGAAAGGCGGAGCGCGAATGCCATAGCGCCGCACCACTTTCATTATGTTGTCCGACCGCCATGCTCGTCCTGCTCGTGGTCCTGCCGGCGCAGTACCCCACGGTCGCGGTCTGTGCCCAAGCCGCCTCCGCGGCGGTCGACAGCGCGTGGCGCGCCTATCGCAACGGGGCGCTCGAGCCCGCAGCAGCCCAGTTCGCCGCCGCCCAAGCCCTGTGTCCGAGCGCAGCCGATCCCGCCATCGGCGCCGGGTTCGTGCTGTTGCGCCAGGGGCACGCGGGGGAGGCGGAGCGCTTGTTCCGACGCGCTCTCGCGGCGGACTCGACGGCGGCGGACGGCTGGTACGGCCTGGGCGTGGCCCGGGGGCGGCTGGGCCGGCGGCCCGAGGCGGTGCTCGCGCTGCGCCGGGCGGTCGCGCTGGCGCCGGATTACGCCGACGCGGTCGATCAGCTGCTCGCGTGGGGCGTGGACTCGGGGCTCGCGTCTCCGCCGGTGCCGCCGGGCCTGGAGCCTCGGGTCCCGGCGCGCACGCAGGGGGAGCACTTCGAGGTGCGGACCGCGAAAGGCTGGGAGCCGTTTTATGTGAAGGGCGTCAATCTCGGGGCCGCGGTGCCGGGGAAGTTCCCGTCCCAGTTCCCCGCCGACGACTCGACGTATGCACGCTGGGTCGAGCTGATCGCCCTCGCCAACGCGAACACGGTGCGGCTCTACACGATTCTCCCGCCGGCATTCTATCGCGCGGTGCGGCGCTGGAACGAAGCGCACCCCGACCGCGCCCTCTGGCTGGTGCACGGGGTGTGGGCTGAGCTGCCCCCGGGCGGCAATTACGACGACCCCGGTTGGAAGGCCGACTTCCGCCGCGAGATGCGGCGGGCGGTGGACGTGGTCCACGGTCGCGCGCTGGTCGCCGCCCAAGCGGGGCACGCGTGGGGGCGCTACGACGCCGACGTCTCCGAGTACGTGCTGGCGTTCGTGCTGGGGCGGGAGTGGGAGCCGTTCTCGATCCGCGCGTACAACCGGAGGCCGCACGGGCGTCGCAGCTACCGTGGGCGGTTTCTCGCCGTGGATCGCGGCACGCCGGCCGATGTGTGGCTGGCGGAGCAATGTGACGAGCTGCTGCGGTATGAATGGGATGTCTACCACGCGCAGCGGCCGATCGCCTATACCAACTGGCCGCCGCTCGACCCGTTGCACCATGCTACAGAGTCGAGCCGCGCAGAGGAACAGGCCCTGCGCCGCCGCTTCGGCTTTCCGCCCAACCCGCGGCTCAAGGAGTACGACAACGACGTGGATGCGCTGGACGCCATGCTGGTACGGCCGACCGCGGCGGACGTGGCCGGCTATTTCGCGGCGTATCACGCCTACCCGTACTATCCCGACTTCATCGCTCTCGATGTGGGATACGGGGCGGCCGGCTCCACCGCGGGGCCGTCGCACTACTTTGGCTACCTGCTGGACTTGCGGCGTCATCATGCGGGACGACCGTTGCTCATCGCCGAGTACGGCGTGCCGTCGTCGCGCGGCGTGTCGCATCTCCAGCCCGAGGGAATGCATCACGGCGGCCACGACGAGGAGGAGATGGCGGCCATCGACGTGCGCCTCACGCGGGAGATCCGGGAAGCGGGCCTGGCAGGGGGCATCGTGTTCGCGTGGCTCGACGAGTGGTTCAAGCACACGTGGGTGACGATCGACCTGGAGCTGCCCGCCGAGCGGACCCGTCTGTGGCACAACGTAATGGACGCGGAGCAGAATTACGGCCTCCTGGGCGAATATGCGGGAGCTGCCGACGCGACGCCCCAGCCAGGCGGCGACGCGGCCCGGTGGCGCGGGTTGCCCCTGGTCGAGCGCAGCGGCGCCATCGCCTTGCGCGTTGGCGCGGATCCGTCCTACCTGTACATCGTGCTCGACGGCGGACCGGGGCTCGACTCGACGCGCTACGTCGTCGGTATCGCTACGCACGCCGGTACGGGCGGCCAGCGGGCCTTGCCGGGTGTGTCGCGCGCGAGCGATGTGGGTTTCGAGTTCGCGCTCGTCCTGAACGACACGACCGACGCGCAGCTCCTGGTGGCGCCGACGTACAACCCGTACCTGATCCCGCGGCCCGGGGCGGGGCCGACGGCGCTCGACCCGTTCTATCACTGGGGGGCGACGCTCGAGCGCGCGACCACGGACGGTACGTGGGATTCGCTGTTCGTGACGACCAATCGCTGGCGCATCGGGCGCGACGGGCGGACCTTCCCGGCGCGCGGCGTGAACCGCGGGCGCATGCGCTACGGGCGGGCGGAGGCGTCGAGTCTGGCGGACTGGTACGTGGATCGCGACGCGGGGCTCATCGCAGTGCGGATCCCCTGGGGATTGATGAACGTGACAGATCCCTCGTCGCGTCGCGTGCTGCGGCGCATCGTGCCGCCGGACCGCTTCGAGACCACTGTGAGCGCGGGATTCCGCTTCGCGGTGGCGGCCGTGGCGCGCGCCGACGGCGCGGTGCGCGCCTGGCTGCCTGCGGGCCCGACCTACGTCTGGCCGTCGTGGGAGGAGCCGGAGTGGCACGAGCGTCTGAAGCCGGTGTACGCGGCGTTACGCGATGTCTGGGGGAGCTGGTGAAGGCGGCGTGCGCCGCGCTGCTCGTCTTGGTCGCTCCGCTCGCGGCGCAGCTGCCCGACGCCGAGGCGGCGTTTCAGCGGGGCGATTATCGCGCGGCGCGCGCGGCCTACGAGCGGGTGCTCGTGGCCGACTCGACCAACGTGCGGTCGCTGTACCAGCTGGCGATCCTGGACAGCTGGGACGGTAAGCTCGCTCGCTCACTCGAGCGCTTCGGCCGGCTGCGCCGCCTCGCGCCGCGGGACGGCGACATCATGGTGGCGCAGGCCCGGGTGCTCGCGTGGGCCGATCGCACGGCGGCGGCAGGCGCGCTGTACGACTCCGTGCTGGCGCGCACGCCCGACCGCACCGATGCGCTGGCGGGCCGGGCGCGCACGGTGGCATGGAGCGGCGACCTGGACGGGGCGGTGCGTCTGTGGCGCGAGGCACTGGCCCGGCACCCAGACGAGCCCGAGCTGCTGATCGGCCTCGCCCAGACGCTCTATTGGAAGGGACAGCCGGCGCTCGCGGAAGGCTACGCGGCGCGGGCCCGAGCGCTCGCGCCGCAGGATCGCACGGTGCTCGAGCTCGAGCGGGAGCTCCGCGCGGCCGTCCGGCCGAGTGTGCGGACCACGGTCGACGGCGCGGGGGATTCCGACGGCAACACGTTCGTGGCGCAGGAAGCCTACTACGAAGCCTCGCTCAGCACGGCGGTGCGGGGCACGCTGCGTGCGGGTTGGCGGCGCGCGTCGTTCCAGGCGATCGGGGGGGCGAGCTATGGCGTCGGGGGTCAGGTGTCCGCGCCGCTCGGCGCGAAGGCGGCGGTGCAGGCAGGTCTCGGGGTGCGGCGGCTCCAGCCGGACAGCGGTGGCGGGACTACGCCATTGACGGCGGCGCTTGGGCTGCGGCTCCGGCCGGGCCGCGACGTAGCGGGCGGCATCGGTTACAGTCGGGCGCCCTTCGACGAGACCGCCACGCTGATCGCAAGCGGACTCGTGGTGAATGCGCTGGACGGGAGCGTGGACGTCGCTCCTTCGTCCCACTGGTCGCTCTCAGGCGGCGGCGGCGGTGCCTGGCTGTCGGACGGCAACCGGCGCTATTCGGCCGTCGCCGCCGTGCTGGCCCGGGTACTGCCGGGCGTCCAGGTCGGTCCGTTCGCGCGTGTCATGGGCTACCGGCAGCGTGGCAGCGGCTACTTTTCGCCGAACCGCTTCTCGGTGCTCGAAGGGCGTGTGACTGCCGATTGGCGCCGGACGCGCTGGGGTGTGCGCGCGGATGGCGGGGTCGGCTCACAGCAGGTGCTCCAAGGGGCGGCCCATCAGCTGGAGTGGCACATGAGCCTGACGCTCACGCGGGGGTGGGGCGCGAGCAACGAGATCGTGCTGGTAGGGCTGGTCACGAACAGCGCCGCGGCCGCGGCGATTGGCAAGACCTCGACCGCGGGGTTCAGCTATCGCACGCTGGGGTTGCGGTTCCAGCAGGGGCTGTAGGCTAGGCTCTCAGCGGGCAGGAGTCAGGACAATGTTGCGATAGTCCACCGGCCCGTGATCTCCCTGCAAGAAGATCGGCCCCGGCGCGCCTTCATTGCTGTCGAGCGCCCCACCCGTCGGCCCCGGGATGTTCTGCTCACAAATAATCCGGTGCCCGTTCAGCACCACCGTCAGCAGGCGCCCCACCAGCGTGATGTCATACGTCTGCCACTCACCGGGCTTCTTGCCGACTGCCTCGTTCGGCGCGATGAACCCGTAGATCGAGCCGAGCGCCTCGGAGGGCGTCGTGCCGACAGCGGGATCCTCGATCTGCACCTCATGACGACCGCGCAGGTAAATGCCGCTGTTGCCGAGCGCGGGATAACGGAACTCGACGTGCAGCTTGAAATCGGTGACCGTCCGATCGGTCACGAGATTGGCTCCGCCCTTCTGATTCGACAGCACGCCGTCGACCACCTTCCACTGATTCTCGCCGCCCCCCGCCGGATGCCATCCCGTCAGATCGCGCCCTTTGAACAGCCGCACCGGCGTGCCCCACCGCGGCGGAGCGTTGCGGTGGAGCGACGGCGCGCGCACGCCCGTCATCGGCAGCCGCGTCCCGTCGGGCATCGTCACCGCACCCGACAGCGTCTCGCCGGCCAGCACCGCCTCAAGCCGCAAATCGTCACTGCCTTGTTCCCACTGCGGCGCAATCGCGAATCGCAACGTGTCATTCGCATAAGCGAGCTTGGAAATCGGCCGTGCGCTTCCCACCACCGCGACGAAGCGCCCGACGAGCACGTTATTGCCCGAGACCTGCACCTCGAGCCACGAGGGCAACTTGCGGCCGTCGCCTGCCGTGAGCGTCAAATCCCAGCGGCCGACCACGGGCGGCCGATACGGTTCCTGTCCGACGAGCGGCGTGACGGCGAGAGCTGCGGCGGCAATCGAGAACGCGGTGCGCATTGGGGGGCTCGATGGATTGGAAGGATGGATAATAGCACTGCGAACGCAGCAGACGTGGCGTCCTTCGACACGTCAGGGCAGCCGGCTCCAGTTCGGCCAGCCCTCGTTGACGGCGGCCGCACTCAGCTTCGTCTTCCCGCTTCCATCGACGTGGATGGTGAAGAGTTGGGAGATCAGCTGTGGCGCCGTGCCCAGGACTTCGTAGAACACGAGCGAGGCACCGTCCGGCGACCAACGCGGCATCCCCAGCTGCAGGGTGTCGCGCGTCACGGTCACCGGGTTGGTACCGTCGGCATTGACCATGGTGAGGAGCCACCACCCCGTAGACGAGGCACCCGAGACAATGTGGCCGCCGTCGGGAGACCAGGACGGATACTCGCCACCCCGCGCCAGGTCGGTCAGACCCGTGCCATCCGCGTTAATCACGTACAGCGACCCGGTCCGGGAGAAGACAATGCGCGTGCCATCGGGGGACCACGAGGGTCCGCCGTCGAAGGAGTAGTTGGGTGTGTCGAGCGTTAGCTGCCGTAGGCCGGTACCGTCCACCTTGACGAGGAAGATGCGGTCGACCGGGCCGTAGGGCGTGGAGTCCTGACTCTCGAACGCGATTGTCGCCCCGTCTGGTGACCACGCTGGATCACCGTCGAGGTTGGAACGCCGCACGAGCTGCGTTAGGCCGGTCCCGTCGACGTTCAAGAGCCAGATCCCATCCCACCCATTTCGGTACCGCCCCACGGCAATCCGTCGCCCATCGGGAGAGATCGCCGGCCCGGCGTATGCGAAGGCATCCGTCGTGATCCGCCGCCGACACGTGCCGTCGGGCCGAACCACCGCGACGGCCGGTGGTCCGGGGGCCTCCGTTGTGTAGCTGATGACGTTGCGGAGTACGGGCTCGGGGTGCCCAATTGCGGCGAAGGTGACGGTCGTCGCCACGGCCGGGCTCCGCGCCGTCAACGTGTTCGCCCCCGCATCAGCACCGAGCATCCAACCACCAACGGTTGCGACGCCCGCGGCATTCGTCACCGCCGAATCCCCGGTCACCGTCCCCCCTCCCGACGTCACCGTGAAGCTCACCCGAACACCCACCAGGGCCGTGCCCGCGCTGTCGGCGCGGACGGCGGGGGCCACGGTGACGGCTGCACAGACGTTCGCCTGCTGCTGATCCCCCTCCACGATCACGAGGCGCGCCCCGGTAGGAGCGGGAGCAGTCGCTTCCCCATGACACGACAGAGCGAGCACCACGGACGCGAGCCACCTCATGGGGACGCCGAGCGAGGGTAGACGAAGACACGGGCTCACGGCCCCGTAGGGTTCGTTCCGGGCCAGCGTCATTGGATCACCGGCACGGGCGCCAGACGTATGGGGACCCGAGTGCCATCGCCCAGTTGGCCGTAATCGTTCGACGACCAGCAGTACGCCGCTCCGGTGGGCGTGATGCCGCAGCCGTGAAATCCGAGGGTGATGGACATGAAGGCGAGCCCTCCGCTCACCGGCACCGGCGCAGCGCTGTTCGTCGCGGTGCCGTTCCCCAAGCGACCGGACCAGTTGAACCCCCAACAGTACGGGGTGTGGTCGGTGGTGACACCGCACGCGGCACCGGCTCCGACACTGACGGCGGCGAAGGGGAGACCACCGGTGACGAGCACCGGTGTCGACGAGTACGAGCTCGGTGCGCCGTTCCCGAGTTGGCCGTCATAGTTGGCTCCCCAGCAGTAGACGGCAGCGGCCGGCCTGTCAGCGAGGGAGCCGAAGCGGTGAGCGTGTAGCCCACCCCCGCAGTCTCGATGGCTAGCCCTGCAAATGTCGCGACGCCATTGATCGGACTCGCCGTCGTCGTCCCGCGCATCGTGGCACTCGTCGGATTCGTACCGAGCGCGATGCTGATCGGGTCAGTGGCGCTCGTCAGCGGCGTGCCGGAAGCGGTCTGGATCATCACTTGCACGGCGGGCGAGATCGGGGTGCCGGCGATCGTCGCCGTGGGCTGGGTGATGAAGACGAGCCGCGGCGGCGGCGCCTCCGTAGGATTGCTGCACGCGCCGGACAGGAAGGGTGCGGCGGCGCTCGCTATTCCCACGACGACCCTCGTCGCCCAGCGCGTGCTCCGGAAGCAGATACGACCCTCCTTCCCTCAAGGGTCGGGTGAACGCTTGCCCTGCCGGGCCAGCAACCCCGGGTCGGGGCTGGCACGTCGATTCTCGGTGATGCGGTTCCGCCGCAACATCGATGCCCGCACGAAGAGTCACAACCCCGCATAATGCCTCTGTCCCAGT
>Ga0209806_1001004_pt1 | contig 19000 bp, 18 predicted proteins | sample GraSoiAngelo_152_FD_186166 | JGI IMG/M metagenome (GOLD analysis project Ga0209806, IMG submission 186166) | Grasslands soil microbial communities from the Angelo Coastal Reserve, California, USA - 14_1009_12_30cm (SPAdes) (version 2) | ecosystem: Environmental > Terrestrial > Soil > Grasslands ... | reverse complement strand
CAGCACCCCGAGCAGGCCGACCAGCAGCACGCTGTGGGTCAGCTGGTAGACCTGGTAGGGGAACGCGACGACGGTGATCATGCTGCCGAAAAACGACACAAATCGCCCGATGAACAGGAGGCGGAAGTCGCGATGGCGGCGCAAGGGCGTGATGTCGACGGTCGCCAGGTGCCACCAGCGCCTTGGCGGTCGCCCCGTTAGCGAATCGTCATCTTCGGGAATCATGATTTGTCCGAACTATCTTGGAGGGTGTAATGGAAAAGGCCACTTTTGCGGGCGGTTGCTTCTGGGGCGTCGAGCATCTCTTCAACCAGACGCCAGGCGTGATCGAAGCCGTCTCGGGCTACGAGGGCGGAAAGCTCGACAACCCGAGCTACGAGCAGGTCTGCTCAGGCCGGACGGGCCACGCCGAGGCCGTCGAGGTCACGTATGACCCCGCGAAGGTTTCGTACGAGCAGCTGCTCAATGAGTTCTGGAACATGCACGACCCGACGACCCTGAACCGTCAGGGGCCGGACATGGGCCACCAGTACCGTTCGGCGATCTTCTTCCACAACCCCGAGCAGGAGCAGGCGGCCATCAAATCGAAGGAAGAAGCGCAGAAGTTCTTCGACCGCAACATCGTCACGGAGATCGTCCCGGTCACTCACTTCTGGCCCGCTGAGGATTACCACCAGCGCTACTTCGAAAAGCACCCCGGGCACTATTCCTGCCACTACATCCGAGGCTGGGTGCCGGGCGAAGAAGCGGAGACGCCTAAGACCGCGTAATTCGGCGCCGGTCTCTATCCTTACGGCCCGTGCGATGCGACCACTGCTCCAACGACGTGCCGGATGGCGTGTTCTGCACCCGCTGCGGAGCACACCAGGGGACCACTGGCGAGGTTGCGAACCCGAAAAAACGCCAGAGCCGCTACGCGGCCCATCCGGCCGAGCACGTGGTGCAGCCGGCGATTTTCACAACCATCTTTCCGCACCTCGGCCATTCGAAGATTCACGAGTTTCGCTGGGCCTTCGCGGTCGGCCTCGCAGGAATCCTGATCCTTTACGTCGCCGGCCTTATCACCGCGGCGATTCTCGTCGCGATCTTTCTCGTGCCGGTTCTCTACTTGATCTACCTCTACGAGGCCCAGGTGTATCGCGACGAACCAGCGGTGGTCCTTGGCTTCACGATCGGGGGCGGCGCACTTATCGGCATCGTCCTGACGGTGATCGAGCGCATCGTCTACAACCCATACCCGAACATCGGGAACCCTCTGCGTGGCGCCGGTGTCAGCGTCGGCGCCCTACTTTTCCTCGGCCTTCTGTGGCCGATCGTGCAGGAGGTGCTGAAGCCTCTGCCTGCACTCTTCCTCCCGAACCGGGGTGACTTTCCGGAGACGGTCGACGGACTTGTCTTCGGCATCGCCGCCGGTCTCGGGTTCAGCCTGGCCGAATCGCTGGTTTCGTTTTCTACAGCTCTGACCAGCCTTCCAGCGCACATCACGCCGGGAAACTGGATCTACGACCTCACGACCCTTGCGGTGTTCCAGCCGTTGCTCCAGGGGAGCACCACAGGCATCATCGTCGCAGCCGTCTGGCGCTACCGGCGCGGCCGTCTGGGGCGCCTCGAGATCGGCGGCGTGGCGGCCGCGGTCGCCGCCCACGTCGCGTTCTCCCTCGGCACCCAATTGTGGAAAGACGCGTTGCTAAGTCCGCTGTTCATCCTCGTGTGGCAGGCGGTGGTCGTCGGTACCGTGCTCGTCTACATCCGCTACCTGCTCCACCACGCACTGCTTGAAGAGGCGGCGCACATGGGGTATGCGGAAACGGTTTGCTCCAACTGTCACATGCACATCGTCGCCTCCGGTTTCTGCCCTAACTGCGGGATGGCGCTGACGGCTGCTCCTTCGGCGGTCAAGCGCGCCCGCAAGCCTCGCGCCGAATCGCCGACCAAGGCGAAGGCTTAGTTGGCGCTCGCGTGCGCCCGCTGCGGCGCCCAGAACCCGGACGGAAATCTCTACTGCCAGGCGTGTGGTGCGACGCTGACGGCACCAGCGCCCGCTTCGCCGGCTGCGATTCCAGGGCCCCCTCCCGGCGCGGCGCCTCCAGGCCCACCCCCCGGCATCGCGCCTCCCGCTGCGGGGCCGGCCGGATATCAAAGCCCGTACTACGTGCCGACCGGCGCAACGGTTCCCGTGCACCGCACGCCATGGATGCTCATCATCGCCGGCGTCGTCGCCCTCACCGTGGTGATGGCCGGCTGCGGAACGGCCCTGGCGATTCTCGGCAACCGCAGCTCGAGCAACACGCCAGGCGGGGGCATCGCGGACGTTCCCAGCCCGACCCCGGCCACCTCCCCAAGTCCCATCGCGTCGCCGACCACCACCTCGAGTGGACCCAAGACCGAGTCCAACGACGCGCTCACCCTCACGGTCCCGACCGGGTGGACGGTCAACAACAAAGACCCCGAGTCGATCACGCTCCTGAACCCGAACAGCGACGGGACCGTCACGGCTGCCAGCGGGCCGTCCATTCCGCCTCAGACCGCTCAGAACAACAAGGACACGGTCGACAGCCAGCTGAAGAGCCAGTATTCGGACACACGCGAGTGCCCGAACACAAGCCCCCGCGCGGGCACCTTCAATGGCGCGAGCGGGATCGCCTGGACGCTGTGTTTCACGGTCACCTCCGGTGGCAACTCGATCCCGGCGGCGGCATCGCTCTTCGCCGGCGCCAACAACAGCGGCAGCGTCTACTACATCGTGATGGTGCTCACCAGCCAGAGCAACCTCCAGAACCTGCTGAACCAGGCCAAGCCCGTCATGCAGAGCGTGCACTGGAAGCTTTCGTAAGGAAGGGTGTGTAGGGGGCGTTAGGGGACGCCCCCTACGCTTAAGGGGAAAGGCCCGAGGTGGCGTCGGGCAACTTCAAAGATGACGCGGAGGGCTCACAGCCGCCTGAGACGAAGCTTGGAATTTGCTCAGAGAGGAGCCGCGCTCATGGTCTTGGCCCTCCTGGTGGCTTGCCAGCCTCCGAATGGCGGGCCGCCTGCGTCTCAGCCGGCCACAGGGGCGTGGAGCATGTTCCGAGGAGACCTCGCGCGCGACGGCCACCCGGGTGGCGCGACCCTGAGCCCGGCCGGGTCGGCCCGGCTCGCCCTATCGTGGCGGGGCCAGCTCGACGGGGCGATCGATGGAACGCCGGTGGTGGCACGCGGCATAGTCATCGTCAGCAGCGCGGGCGGCACGCTGACGGCATTCGACGCGTTGACCGGCCGGATGATCTGGTCCAAACACGACCTCGGCGCAATCTCGAGCTCGCCGGCGGTGGATGGAAACCAAAGCCGCGTTTTCGTGGGTACGCTCACTGGCCGACTCTATGCATTTGGCCTGTTGCGCGGCGAACCAATCTGGCAGTGGACCGGTCCGCCCGATTCCGCGCTATGGGCGTCACCCGTCGCTTACCGGGACGAGGTGATCATCGGCATCGCGTCACCCTATGGCGATGTCCCGCTGGTCGCGGGTCGCCTTGTTGGACTCGATGCCTCCACAGGACAGGCGCGTTGGACGAGGTGCGTGCGCGCAGGCTGCGAGCCCGGCGACGGTTTGTGGTCGACGCTTGCGATTGATTCGCATGGAGTCGCGTTCGTTGGGTCGGCAACCCCGATGACGGCGTGCTCGCGATCGACCCATTGACGGGCACGCCCAAATGGATGACTAGCCTCTACCCCGACAGCGATCGCGACCTGGACGTCGGAGCGACGCCGGTCATTTTCACGCTCGAGGCGCGAGAGGTGGTCGCACAGGCGACTGTGGAAGGGATGTTTGCCGTACTCGACGCGACAACGGGCAATGTCGTCTGGTCGAAGGAACTGGTCCGCGGCAGTGCGGTGCATGGCCTCATCGCCTCACCCGCCTTCGACGGAACTCATATCTACACCGGCTCGGCGACCCGGCCGACAGCGATGTTCGCGCTCAAGCCGTCCGACGGGTCGACCGCATGGCGCTACGACGTGGCCGATCCGATCTACTCCGCGCCCGCGGTCGCCAAGGGCGTCGTGATCTTCGGGACGGGCGCGGTCTTCGGCGACCTGAGCACGGGTTCCGTGGTCGCTCTCTCGAGCTCCGACGGTCATCGCCTGTGGAGCTACGACACTCATTCGGCCGTCCGCTCCGGGCCGGCGTTGGCCGGAGACCTTGTCTTCGTAGGCGACTCGGCCGGCGACCTGTTGGCGTTCCGCCCCAAGTCCTAACTGGCGCGGACGGCCCGACCGTGGTTACATTGCGCAGGTCGCGGTTGGGGTTTTTTCGAGGAGGTGCTCCGGGTGAGAGTCCGCATCTTCGGTTTGCTTTCCGCTCTCGCGTTCATGTTGGTGGCGGCCGTGCCGGCGTCAGCGGCCAGCGAGGGCCACAGCTACCTCGCGCTCGGCGATTCGGTCCCGTTTGGATTCAATCCCGATCCGGCGCTCTGGTCCCATGCTGGCAACTTCATCGGTTATCCGGAAATCGTTGCTCGGCGACTGAACATCGAGGACGTCAATGCGACCTGTCCCGGCGAAGCTACGGGCGGCTTCATATCGCTCACAGGCACGGACAACTCATGCCGTGGCTACCGGTTCGCGCTGCATGAGCCCCTCCACGTCACCTACGCCGGCACCCAGCTGGCTTTTGCCATCGGCTATCTAACGAAGCATCCGCGGACTCGTCTGGTAACACTCACTCTGGGCGCCAACGACTTTTTCAGGTTTCAAAAGGACTGCGCGGCAGGCGCGAATGTGGGGACGTGTCCGCTTGGCCTCGGAGGTGTGGCCGCCACGATGCAGGCGAACCTGAACACGATTCTCGACGCGATCCGGGCGACCGGCTACTCGGGTTTGATCGTCGCGGTCACGTACTACGCGCTCGACTACCGCGACGTTTCAGGCTCCGTCTTTCTCAACGCGCCGATGATCGCGGCTGCCACGGCTCACGGCGCGTTGATCGCGAGTGGGCTCACCGCGTGGGCTCCGACGGCCGCCGGCGGCTCGTCATGCGCGGCGGGTCTGCTCTTGCCCGCTTTCCCGCCCGGCAGTGTGGGCTGCGACGTGCATCCGACGCCACTCGGGCGCGACCTGCTTGCAGCAGCTGTGGTCGACACTATTGCTGCGAGCTGTCAATCCCACAGCGCGATCGGCTGCCTGGATCGCAGCCGGGGCTAGTCCGACTGGGAGACCAGTGGCAGCTCCACCTCGAAGGTGGCTCCGCCGCCGCTGGTCTCCTTCACATCGACGCGTCCGCCATGGGCTGAGACCACCGCGCTGACGATCGAAAGTCCGAGGCCCGCGCCGCCGCTGTCGCGGCTCCGGCTGGGATCGGCACGGTAGAACGGCTCGAAGATCCGCTGGGCGGCGTCGGGTGCCAGGCCCGGTCCGTGGTCGGCGACTGACATCCGCGCGACGCTGTCAACAGTCGTCACTGCGACCTCGATCGGCGTCTTCGACGGGGTGTGCACCAAGGCGTTGCGTACCAGGTTGCCGAGCACCTGACGCAACCGGGTGTCGTCGCCGTCGACGACCACCGGTTCGGAAGCGTTCAGCGCGATCTCGCGCTGCGGCGCGACGGCTCGCGCGTCGTCAACCGCATCGCGGGCGATCGCCTGAAGGTCGACGGGTTTGGTCTCGAGCGGACGGCCCTGGTCGAGCCGTGCGATGAGCAGCATGTCATCCACCAGAGCCGACATCCGGACGGACTCCTCCTCTATGCGGCGGCGCGCGAGGTCGGAATCGGTGGGCGATTTCGATGCGCCGCGACGCAGCATCTCCGAGTAACCGCGGATCGACGTGAGCGGCGTGCGCAGCTCATGAGAGGCGTCGGCGATGAAGCGGCGCAGGCGCTGCTCCGACGCGGTGCGCTGCGCGAACGCGGCTTCAATCTGGCTCAGCATCGCGTTCAGCGCCACGCCAAGTCGGCCGATCTCCGTTCTGGACGTCGCCGGCTCAACGCGCCGGCTCAGGTCGCCGGCCGCGATCAGTCCGGCGGCGGCCCCCATCTTGCGCAGCGGCCGCAGGCTGATCTGAATGATCAGAAGCGCAAGGAATGCGGTCGCCGCCACGACTGCGATGCTGATGACTCCCTCCAGCAACAGCAGCTGGCTCAGCGTCGACTCAACATCGGTCAGGGGCATCGCGAGAACGACGATGTCGCCGTGGAAGGAGTCTTCGGGCCAATCCGTCACGCGAAATTTAGCGACGCCGTTGGTACCTGACACCGTGAACGGAGGGCTCGGTACGTCCGTGCCGGCATTGGGTAGGGATTTCGGGAGGACAGGTCTTCCTTGCGGCGGATTAGGGTCAAATGGTGGTGCCGTCACCTTGGCATCGACTACTGATCCGTCCTGGCCGAGAAGCTCGATCACAGTACCCGTCGGAAAACTCGAAGGAGGTCCCTCGCCCCGCTCTGGGCTTCCTAGCGCAATCCTCGCCTCGCCCTGACCTGACTTCAGCTGGGCATCGATTCGGCCGACCAGGGAATTCTGGAGAAGGGCATAGGTAGCGATGTCCGAGACAAGCAGGCCGATCACAACCAGTGCGATCACGCCGATCAGCAGCCGCCCGCGCAGCGACAGGGTCATTTTCTTGGCGTTCGGAGCACGTACCCCACGCCGCGCACGGTCTGAATCAGAGCCGGGTCGTAGCGATCGACCTTGCGCCGCAGGTAGCTGATGTAGGTCTCGAGCACGCTGGCGTCCCCGCCGAAGTCATAGTGCCAGACGTGGTCGAGGATCTGGCTGCGCGACAGCACGCGGCCGGCATTGATCAGGAGATACCGGAGCAGTCGATACTCGGTGTTGGTCAGCTCGACCACGTGGCCGTGGCGCCGGACCTCGTGGGCCTCATCGTCCAGCTCGAGGTCGGCCAGAGTCATCTTGCCTGTCTCGGAGTCATTGCCGTGGCGCCGGAGCACGACCCGGACCCGCGCCATCAGCTCCTCGATGCTGAAGGGTTTGGTCACATAGTCGTCACCGCCGATGGTCAAACCGTGCACCTTGTCTTCGGTGGCGTCCTTGGCGGTCAGGAAGATGATGGGCACCTTGTTGCCGGAGCTGTTGAGCCGCTTCAGGACCTCGATGCCGTCGATGTCGGGCAGCATCACGTCCAGGATCACCAGGGAGGGGGCGAATTGGGAGACGGCGCTCAGCGCGCCCCGGCCGGTCGCCGCGGTCTTGACGTTGAAGCCTTCGTAGCGGAGAGCCATGGCCACCAGCTCGGTGATGTTGGGCTCGTCGTCCACGACCAGGACCCGCGCCGCTCCGTCCTTGATCACGAGCTCACTTTGATCGAGTTTCCTGGGAAATTGCTCAGAGAACGTTGGGGGCCAGCTTCGAACTTGCTGGTTCTGGCCAGGCGCCAACGCGGGTGACCTGGCCCTCCCTGTCGACCAGCCGGGCCGCCAACCCCCGTGTCTTGAGCCACTCCACGGCGCCTTCTCCTATGACGATCGAGGCGGTGGAGGCGATGTTGGCGTCCACGCAGGTGCCGGCGGCCACCGTTGCCGTTCGCCATGGTCCGGCGACGGGTTGACCCGTCGCGGGGTCGATGATGTGATGCAGGACGACACCTCCGCGCGTCCAGCGGCGCACCGTAGTGCTCGAGGTGGCCATGCCGCCCGCATCGATGCTCACGGTCTCTTCGCCGTCCTCGATAGGCGCGGAGCTGTCCTCGCTGGCCTGGACGGACCAGCCGCCGGCCGGCGGGTCGCCCGCGACCGCGATGTCCCCGCCGAGGCTGACCAGCACGCCGCCACCTTCGATGACCTTGCTCGCCGCGGCCGCCGCGAGGTCGGACGCCAGGGCTTTGGCCGTCGCGCCGAGGTCGATCTCGACCCCGCGAGGCATCCAGAGCTGTCGAGTCGCGGCGTTGAAGCGGATCGCCCGCCAGCCGGGAATCCGCTCCGCATGGACGCGCAAGGGCCCACCTTCCTTGAGCACTGACGCGAAATCCGAGTCGTAGCCGGCGAGGCGGACCGCGGTGCCGACGGTCGGATCTACCGCGCCATCGCTCAGGTCGGCGCCGCGAAGGGCTGCCGCGATCGCCTGCGCGAGCATGGGGCTCACCGTCACCTGGCGTTCCGGCGTCGCGTTGATGCGGCTGAGCTCGCTGTCCTCGCGAAACCTGCTGGCGGCGCCATCGATGGCACTGACGACCTCATCCACCGCGGCCTTGGCATCCGCAAGCGATCGCGGGCGGGTGACGATGACGCGGAGTGTCCCGCCGAGGGCGCGATCGTCGGCGATGCCCAGCACGGTCGCGGTCACTTCTTGTGCTGGGTGCGGCGCATGGCGATGGCGAGCACCGGACAGTCCTCGACCGCGCGCTGCGCAAGGGGAATGAGATGCTCCGGAATCGGCCCCGGCGTGAGGATGGGATAGCCCCAGTCGTCCAGGCGGATCAACTCAGGCAGAAGCTCCGCGCAGAGCCCGCGGCCATCGCATGTCATGCGGTCGACGCTCAGCTCGAATTGCTTGCTCACGCGGAGCGGCTCATGTTGTGGGCGCGGTGGGCCGCGAACTCCTGCGCGAACACGTGCAGAGACGATGAAAGGAACATCACCGCGCCGTCCGGGTGGCGGCACGCTCCTCGCCCGCGCACCTCGCCCGCCCAGCGCTGCAAGCGCTTGATGTCTTCGGGATTCGTGCCCCGTTCCGCGACCCGCGTGCAAGCATCGGCCAGGGCGCGAAGCCCAAAGAAGCAAGGGCCGCACTGCGCCGAGCTCTCGCCGGCGAGATAATGCATGATGCCGGCGGTATCGCAGACCGGGCACCGGCTCGCCGGCAGCACCCCGATGACGCCGCAGCCAAGGCCCAATCCGTGACGGCGAAGAGAATCGGCGTCCAGCGGGAGGTTCCATGCGTGCTCGGGCTCAACCCATGAGCCGAAGTAGCCGCCGACGAGAATGGCCCGCGGCGCTTCGATCGCGCCACCGGCGCGCAGAACCGAGTCGCCGATCGTCGCGTGCGCCTCGACCTCGAGCACGCCGGGCCGCTTGACCGCGCCCGCCAGCGTGACCAGCGTGGTCTGTGGCGCCTGACCGGTCCTTGCCAGCGACGCTATGTGGGCCAGGGTCTCCACGTTCTGCACCAGAGTCGGCGCAGCGCCAACACCCCGTTCGAACGGGTAGGGCGGCACGTTGGTGGGGGTGGCGATGCCTTCGTTCAGGAAATGGACAGCGGCCGCCTCCGCTCCCGCGACATATCTGGCGGGAGCAGCGGAGGTGGTCACAAGGCGGCGCTCGGACTCCGGGCGGGCGGACAGCGCGCGCAGCATCGCGTTGCGAGCCGCATCATGACGCTCCCCGATGTAGAGAATCACGGCCCGCGCGCGCAGCACACGGGCGGCGATGAAAGCGCCGTCCAGCACAAGGTGCGGTCGTTCCGACATGAGGACCCTGTCCTTCTTGCTCTGGGGCTCGCCTTCGGCGCCGTTGACGACGATCACAGCGTCTCCGCGCGATCGCTGCGCGACGGCCCGCCACTTGGTCGCGACCGGAAAACCAGCGCCGCCGCGGCCGACCAAGCGAGAGCGCTCGATCGCTTCGATGATTTCGCTGCCGACTTTCGGCAGAGGACTCATCGCGTCAGCGGTGCCGAGCAAGCGGGTCATCACGCCTCGCGCCTGTCCACAGCGGACCGAAACATCGTCCGTGCGGCTGCGAGTGGATCCGCTGAACCCGAAGTCAGGCGAAAGAAGATCGCCATCCCGACGCCGGCAACGCATGCGGCCGTGATGGCGAGCATCCAGGCCGACCACGTGTCAGTCCCGGTGCCCAACCCATGCAGGAGTCCGACGGGCCACGCTGCGTAGGTCAGCCAGTGGATCGCGCGCCAGGCGCGATGGCCCAGCGCCCCGCGCACGAGGCTGGTCACGACGATCGCGGCCAACAGCTCGAAAGAGATCACCCCGAGGCCGAGCCAGAACGTGCGGTAGACGGACGAGAAGGGGATGAGCGCGGCCGCCCAGCCCAGGTTGGTGAAGGGATCGACCACTGCGGTGACGATGTGGAGGGCGAGGAAGACCAGCGTCATCAGGGCGAGGTTGCGATGCAGTCCCGTGGTGAGGAAGCGAGGCCAGCTCGCGCTCTGCACGCGCAGCGTCGAGAGGATGCCGAGGACGACGACGCAGCTCAGCAGGATGAGCGTGACGGCGCCCGCGCCCCTGGTCGTATACCAGAGGACGCTGTTGGACACCGGTCAGGATCCGCCGGTGACGGCGACGGGGGTGCTGGACGAGGAGCTGACCCCGCTCGACGGCTGCAGCGAGCCCGAGGAGCTCGTGCCTGTCGACGACGATGTCGATGAGGAGCCGGTGGAAGAGCTGGTTGAAGAGCTGGCGGTCGTGTTCGATGCCTGCGAGGTCGAGGTTGACGTCCCGGGGATCGTAGCGGCGCTCACGGCGGCGAACACTCCGACGCCGGCGACCGCGCCCGCCGCAGCGCCGAAGGTCAGGCGCTGGAGCAATCGGAGGCCGGCGTCTCGTGAGCGGACCCTGGCGTGGGTCGGATTTGTGATTTCCATGGCGCCCACCTTGCGGGACGGGGTTAAGCCGTACCTAAGAGCAGGCTGAGAGCTTGCTGGGAACCGTGCGGCCATCTCATTCAGCTCAACGAGCCGATTGAGTCTCCTGTTACGTCGACAGGCCGTTTCTTAGACTTCTGGTGGCGCCCCCGTAGCTCAGGGGATAGAGCAGGACGGTCCTAACGTCAAGGTCGGGGGTTCGATTCCCTCCGGGGGCACTTTATCGAGGTCACACGCCGACGGCAGTCGACCGGTCGGTTCAGCCCGACCAGCTCGTCCCGGGCACCGGCAGGTACGGCATCGGATCTATGACCTGGTCGTTGACGCGCAGCTCGAAGTGGACGTGCGGTCCGGTCGAGAACCCGGTCGATCCCTCCAGTCCGATGACCTGGCCGCGCACGACTCGGTCGCCAACGCTCGCGTTCGTCTGCAGCAGGTGACCGTAAAGAGTGGCGATGCCTCCGCCGTGCGCGATCACGACGTAGTTGCCGTACCCGACGTTGGTGTGGCCGACCGCCACCACGAGTCCATCGGCAGCGGCCATCACCGGCGTGCCGAGGGGCGCCGCCATGTCCACACCAGTGTGGAAGTGCTTGTAGGGACCGAACGGCGGCTCGAGAACGACGTTGCTGGGACCGAAGGGTTGCGTGATCTCGAACGAAGCCATCGGCCAGGAGAGCGCCAGGCCCTGGATCGTCTTGCCCACCGGCAGCTTGTTGTTCACGAGCGCAAGGCCGACGCCTACCTGGGCCTGGCTCCACGCGGTCTCGTAGGAGCGCTGGACCAGGTCCTGCTCCTGCGCCTCGAGCAGCTGCGCCAGGCTGGTCGTGACGTCAGGCGGCTGGTTCTGGAGCTGGGTCTTCGCGGTCTGGATCTGCGATACGAGATTGCTCAGCTGGCTGCTGACGTCGTCCTGCTGGCTCATCACCTCTTGCAAGGAGCTGAGATTTGCGTTCAACAGGTCGAGGGTCCCGTTCTCGCGGTCGAGGTCGGCCTGGCGCGCGTCGCGGTCCGCCTGCAGCTTGGCGAGGTCGGCCTCAAGCCTGGTCTGCAGCGCATGCGCCCGCTGGCCCGCAACCACCGCGTCGGCCGTCGCGACAAGCGCCTCATGCAGGTTGCTGGATCGCGCGATCAGCAGCCAGAACGAGTCGGGCTGGCGGTAGATCGCTCGCGACACCGCGGCGAGCTCCTGCTTTTCGACGTCGATGCGCGCCTGCGTGTCGCTGATCTGAACGTCGAGCTTCGCGATCTGGTCCTGCAGGTTCGCGATGAGCGCCTCTTCCTGCGTGACCTGTGCCGTGAGCAGCTGCTCGGTGGCGGCGAACTGATCGAGCGTCGCCGCGACTCGCTGCTCCGTCTGGAGCGCGCGGGCGATGTCGCCACCCAGGCGCGACTCGAGCAGCGCGTAGGCGGCCTGGTTGGGGTTGGCGGGCGGAGCGGGACAGGTCACCCGACCGTCAGAGGCTGCGCTGGGGCTCGCGCAAGGCGAAGGGGTGGGATCGGTGGCGAAGACGCTGGAGGCCTGAAGGGCAAGCAGTCCTGTGACCGTGACGGCGGCGGCCAGGATGCGCCTCAAGCGCGGGCCTTGCGAAAACCGAACAGCGCGGTGCCGGTGCCCAGGACGAGGCCGGCCGAGATGACCGCGGCGAGCACGTACTGGACCGAGGTCGCGCCGACGCCGGGCAGCACCTGCACGTAGATGGCGTTCTCAAAACGAACCGCCAGCAAGTACGCGCCCGCGACCACCGCCGCCGCCAGCGCGCCGGCCAGGGCGCCGGTCATCAGGCCTTCGACCACGAATGGTCCTCGCACCATCCACCCCCGTGCGCCGAGCAGCCGGGTCACGGCCACCTCTTGCCGGCGCGAGGCGGCGATGCTGCGCATCGAGTTGGCGATCACGGCATATGCGATGAACGCGAACATGAGCATGATCCCCGCCGCGATGGAGCCGGCGATGAGCGCAAAGTGCCGCAGCCGCGAGAAGGTGTCAGGGTCATAGGAGGTGGGGTAGGAGGGATCGACCGCGGGATCGCTCTGCACCGATCTGGCCACGGCCGCGACCTGCGTCACGAGCTTGACACGCACGTCGAGGCTGGCCGGGAACGGGTTGGTAGAGCTGAGGCTGGCAAGGCTGTCGAGGCCGGGCCGCCTGCTCGCCTCGGCGAGTGCCTGCTCGGGCGTCAAGAACGTGACGGACGCCACGCGCGAGTCCGTCGCGAGCTTCGCCTTGAGCGCCGCAATGGCATCAGAGGTCGCGCCCGGAGCCAGGTACACGCGCACGATCGAGGCCTGGCTTGCCTGGTCTGCGACCGCACCTTCGACGGCAATGCCGACCAGCGCGAGCGTGCCGCACAGCATCAGGAGCAGGGCGATGGTGCCGATGACCGGCGTGGTCAGCCTGGAGTCTCGACTCCAGCTGCGCAGGCCGTTGAGGACGACCAGACGGTAACCGTTCGCCAGCAAGGCAGCGGAGCGCCGCCAGAGGGGGAGTCGGGGCGCCTGAGGCGCCTTGCGTGGTCGTTCGCGCGCGGGGATCGCCAGCCGCCACCATGCATGCGCGCTCGAGTCCCCATTGGCGTGGCCGTTTCCGTTGCCGTTCGAGCCACCGTTGGCGTGCCCGTTCTGGTGTCCGTTGGCGTTGATCGCGGGGCGCCTCGCTCCGTTCGTCACCACCTTCTCGCTGGGCAGGCGGAGGATGCGGCTCGCAGCGAACGTATGCCTGTGGGTCGCCACGATGACAGTGGTGCCTGCCGCGGCGGCCTCTTCGAGTAGGTGAGTGATCAGGGCAGCGTTCTCCTCGTCCACCGAGTTGAGCGGCTCGTCCGCCAGCAGGATGCGAGGCTTGATGGCCAGGGCGCGCGCGATGGCCACGCGCTGGCGTTCTCCGGCAGACAGTTGATGCGGGTAGGCGCGCCGGCGGTCGGCCAGCTTCACCGACTCGAGCGCTTCGAGTGCGCGCTGCTTGATCGTTTTGTTGGGCACCTGGGGGTCGCGCACCTGGAGGGCGAGGACGAGGTTCTCGAAAGCGTTGAGACGCGGCAGCAGGCGCTGCTCCTGGAAGACGAAGGCAACCTCGCGCCGCAGGCCACCGAGTCCGCGGCGCCACCAGCGGTGGAGCCCACGGCCGCGGACCCAAAGCTCGCCTGCGTTTGCCCGCAGCTGGCCGTGGAGGAGGCGCAGCAGGGTGGTCTTGCCCGAGCCGCTGGGTCCGGTTACCTCGACCAGCTCACCGGCGGCGACGCTGAAGTTGACGCCCTTGAGGACCGCGCGGCGACCGAAGGACTTGGATACGGCGACGAGCTTGACTGCCGGCTCAGCAGCTAGCTCGCCGTTCGTCGCAGGGCGGTGCCTGATCGCCCCGTTCTTCTGCGCTGGCGCACCTCTGCCGTTCAGGCTCTTTTTCGACGCGCCAACGCGGCCAGATGTTGCTGGTCGGCTTCCCACCCTTCAGTTCCAGATTAGCCCATGCCGGTGCATTGGGAGAAAACTAATCTCGGCTCCTGTGATCTAGCTTGGGAAGGCTGGGCGCAGGGCGCGGTCCCTCATCCGCTCAGCGACTTACCAGAGCTTGCCGCCGCCAAGGAGGATGTAAAGGATCGGGCCGAGTCCCCAGAAGAAGCTGATGATGATCCACAGCACCTTCGCCACTCCGCCCATCTCTTTCCGATTGACAATGTCGATCACGCAGAGCACGAAAGCGACGGGGTGCAGGAAGATCGCCAGCAGGATCTCGACGATCAACTTGATCAATTCGGTGCTTAGTCTTTCACGAACGCGTGGAGCAGGCTCGGGACCCGTGGCCATCCGCCGGCGGGCGCATACGTTCCATCGGCCGACTGTTCGTAGGTCGCCTTGATCTTGCCGCGTGCAACCTGGCGCACCGCTTCCAGAAACCGGTCGACCTCCGCCGCCGTGTTGTAAGGAGCAAGGCTTGCGCGGACCGCGCCCGGTAGAGCCTTGCGCCGTCCTGCCGTGACCTCGCCCTCGACCGCGACGACCTCATCCCTGCCCATGTGCAGGAGATGGAAGACATACGGATTGGCGCAGAAACATCCGTGGCGCACCGCGATGCCCCACTCGTGGCTGAGCGCCGCGGCCACCAGGCCGTGGTGCAAGCCGTCGACGACGAAGCTGGCCAGGCCCAACCGGGCCTCAGGCGTGCATGCTTCGACGCTCCCAAGCACGCCGACCCCGCCGATGTCGCTCAAACCGCTGAGCATTCGCGATCCAAGAGCGGATTCGTGATCGAGCATCTCGTCGAAGCCGAGCTCGAGGAGCGTTTCGATGGCCGCGCCCATCGCGACCGCGCCGATCACGTTCGGCGACCCGGCTTCTTCACGGTCAGGCAGGTCGGCCCACACGGTGTCGTCCCACGTCACGATGTCGATCGCGCCGCCGCCCATGACCTCAGGCGCGCCGGAGAAGAATTCGCGGGGCGCGACGAGGACTCCGGCGCCGTACGGCGCGTACATCTTGTGTCCTGAAAGGGACACAAAGTCCAGGTGCCGCGGATCGTCCGCCGGACCCACGTCGATACGGTGATGGGGCGCCAGCTGCGCTGCGTCGACGGAGATCCGGGCGCCGTATCGATGCGCCAGCTCGGCCACGTCATGGATTGGCGAGACGAACCCCGTCACGTTCGAGGCGCCGCACACCGCCACCAGGCTGATCTTGCCGTTGCTTTGCTTCAGCGCGGCCTCGATCGCATCGAGGTCGATGTGCCCATCGTCCGACAGGCCGACCATGACATGGCCGCTGCGGTGCCGCCAGGGCAGGAGGTCGGCATGATGCTCCATCTCGGTGACCAGCACCTGGCGTCCGTCCAGGCGCGCCTCCTCCGCGGCGATCCGGTTCAGGGCGTCGGTCGTCCCCTTGACGAAGATGACGACCTGGTGTTTGTCGTCGACGTGCAAGAACCGGGCCACGCGCTCGCGAGCCTGCTCGTACGCCTCGGTGGAGAGCCGCGACTTGTAACCCGTGCCCCGATGGACGCTGGAGTACACGTCGGAGAAGCCGTTGACCAGGTCGCGCACGCGCTTCAGCGGCGGCGTGCTGGCGGCATTGTCGAAGTTGATCCCGGTGACGGTTCCACCCCCAAGGACCGGAACCGGCATGTCCACCCCGGCGAAGTGCTCGCGCCACTGACCGGAGTGTGTTGAGGACACCTTGCCGCCTAACACTAGCGCCCGCAGGGCAAAAAGCCAGCCTGTAACGGCCACACTAGCCATCAGGTCGTTCATTGTGTTATCTACACGAGACCTGGCATGAAGACGAGACGTAACGTGGCGGGCGTGCAGGTGACGACGGGGGTTCCCGACTCCAGCCTCGCCGCTCGGGAGCTGAACTTCCTGGTGCGCCTGGCCCAGGCCGCGGCCTCGACCCCACGTCCCGACGAGCTGCTCGAGCTGATCATCCGGGAGACCACCTCCGCCATCGGAACGGACGTGTGCTCCCTGTACCTGCTGACCGGCCGCGAGCTCCTGCTCACCGCCACCAACGGACTCAACGAGAACATGGTCGGCAAGGTCACCATGAAGGTGGGGGAGGGCATCACCGGTTGGGTCGCCGAGTCGCGCCGCCCGGCGGTGGTGCCCGACGTGAGCCAGGAGCCGCACTGGAAGTGGGTGCCCGGGCTCGACGAAGACCGCTTCCACTCCATGGCGTCGGTGCCGATCGAGTCGGGCCCCCGCCTGGTCGGTGTGATCAACGTGCAGAGCACGGAGCGGCGTGAGTTCAACTCCGGAGACATCGACTTCCTCCGCGCGATCGCCGCCCAGGTCGCCGGGATCCTCGAGCGGAGCGAGCTGCAGCGCCGCACCGAAGTGCAGCTGGCCGAGATCCGGCTCTCCCACGATATCCACGAGCGGTTCACCAACCTCTCGCTCGACGGCGCCGGCATTCATTCGATCCTCGACGCGATCGGTTCGCTCGCGGGAGGAAGGGCCGCGCTCTACTCCGCCGACGGATATCGCGTGCGGGGAGCGGGCGAGTCATCCGACGGCATGCCGCAGCGCATCCACCTCCCCGCGCCCGCGAGCGCGATCGGGCGCGAGCTGCGGATCAATGCGGGGCGGCCTCCGCGCCCGCTCGACGTGATCCCAGTTCGTGCCGGGGCGGAGATGCTGGGCCTCCTCGCGGTCGGTGTGGACGAGGAGAAGATGGACGCCGAGGGACGGGTCCGTGCGCTGGAGCATGGCTCGACCATCCTCGCGCTGGAGCTGGCCAAGGAGCGGGCCGCCGCGGAGGTGGAGCGCCGCCTGCGCGGCGACCTCGTGGAGGAGGTCCTGGCCGGTGGGCTCGAGGCGGAAGAGGCGGAACGGATCGCCCGCCAGGCCGAGCGCCTGGGTCACCGGTTGCCGCAGCGTGCCTGGGTCGTCGTGCTCGAGGCTGACGACGACAAGACCGAGGCGGCCCTCGCCGCGCGCGGTCAGCAGGATCGTCTGGACGGGGCCCTCAATGGGCTCGTCCGCTCTCGACTGCCTGGCGCGTTGACCCTCGTCCGCCCGGCGTCCGCCGTGTTCCTGGTGCCGGACGAGCTTGCGAACGACCTCGCGACGGTCGAGAAGCTGGCCGCCCAGGTCCTCGCCGCCGCCGCACCGGTGATGAAGCCAGGCTCAGGGTCGGTCGGCATCGGCAACATCGCCAACGGAGTCGGTGAGCTTGCGCGGTCGCACATTGAAGCCCGCCAGGCGCTGCGCCTCACCCGTCGCGCCGGAAGCCGGGGACGGGTCGCGTCCTACCGATCGCTCGGTGCGTTTCGCCTCCTTCTCGAGGTGCAGAGCCCCGAAGCGCTGCGCAGGTTCGTCGACGAGCTGCTCGGTCCTCTGCTGAAGTACGCGCAGTCGCGCGACACGCCGCTGCTGGAAACGCTGGAGGCGCTCGCCGCGGCGCGCTGGATCCGGCGCGGCGCCGCGCGACAGCTCGGGATCCATATCAACTCGATGACGTATCGCATCGAGCGCATCCAGGCTCTGACCGGCCTGCAACTGGACGACCCGGAAACACGCGTCGCAATCTCGATCGCCCTGCGCGCCCGCGCCATGCTCGGGATGTAGCCGCCCCGCAGGCAAATCTAGGGTAGGCCGCTCGGTGAAGCCGTCAACGGAACATTCGGCCGATGTCCCTCGATGGCGCGAACGGCGAACAGGATCACCGCCACGAGGAGCAAGAGATCGGCGCCGGTGATTGGGATTTCAAATCCCGACGCACGCGTCAGGAAACGATCGACCACCGGCACGGCGATCACTGCAAACGCCAGGACCAGCCCACTGATCACGCCGAGTCGCAAGGCATGTGGTCTGAGACGCGAAGGCATTGGCTTCAGGCGATCATCGAGCACAACAACGAAGAGAGCGAAGCCGACCAGGAGCCCCGCGTAGATCAGAAGGTAGCCTACGTTTGGCAAGCCGTTCCGACCATAAGACCGCCAGTTGTCGTAGATCCACTGTGCTGCCGGGAAGTTCGTGTAGGAATTGTTGGCGGCCCAGACGGGAATCGAGAGGAGCGCGGCAGCGAACTGAGTCGGACGCAGCACGCCCGGCATGAGAAGACGCAGCTCGGTGCCGGCGACTCGCCGCACTGCGAGCAGCGCCGCGACGCCGGCAGCAATCATGCCGATCGTGAAAGACGCCCACAACGCAACAGGTCGGTAGAGGGCGTCAATCGACGGGGTGGAGGCGAAATAGCCGGCGAGCCGGTGCACCTCGAATCCGAGGGGCGCGAGCGCGAAAAGGATCACTGCGCCGTAGCCGAAGCCCAGCCCGAAGTCGTCGAGCGCGTCGGCCAGGAGAATCGTGATCGCCGTGCCACCGGCGAGCGCGAGGCACACGGCGAGGCGCGCCGACCAGTCGAGCGGCCCAAAAACGGGTGGGTTCCCAAACTGGTAGAGCACGGTCAAGCCGTACGCCTGCCCCAGGGCTAACAGCAGCGCAATCACCCGGGTCCAGCGGGCGAGGATTTGTCGTCCATCGGGGTGGGCGGCCATGGCTTGCAGCCGGGCGGACACCGCCGTGAGCACGCTCATCAGGACGAGGGCCTCGACGTACGGTGCAATCCCCTCATAGCCGATGCTCCAGGACGCGAACGGAAGGCTGTTGGGCCCGATCGCGGCAAAGAATTCCGGACCGATGCTCAGGCTGGAGAGCCTGGCCGAGATGAAGGTATGAGTCACGTCGGAAAGCGGGATCTGATCCAGCACTCGCCACATGACCAGGCACGCGGCAGTCACCACGAGCGCCCGTCGGTCGATCAGCCCCCACAGCCGCGCCAAGGTGATCGAAGTCTAAAAAAGAAAGGGCCCCGGCACGCGCCGAGGCCCTCGGAGTGGTTCGGTCTAGACGTCGCTGTAGAGCATGAACTCCCACGGGTGCGGTCGGAGCGCGACCGCGTCGACTTCCTTCTTCCGCTTGTAGTCGATCCACGTCTCGACCACGTCCTTGGTGAAGACTCCGCCCTCGAGCAAGAACGCGTGG
>Ga0209806_1001002_pt1 | contig 19031 bp, 15 predicted proteins | sample GraSoiAngelo_152_FD_186166 | JGI IMG/M metagenome (GOLD analysis project Ga0209806, IMG submission 186166) | Grasslands soil microbial communities from the Angelo Coastal Reserve, California, USA - 14_1009_12_30cm (SPAdes) (version 2) | ecosystem: Environmental > Terrestrial > Soil > Grasslands ... | reverse complement strand
GCATGTCCGGCGTGCACCGGTCTGGGCACGAAGCTCGAGCCCGACCCCGACCTGGTCCTCGGCAACCCGGACCTCTCGCTGAAGGATGGCGCGGTGCTGCCGTGGCAGAAGTCGAGCGGCACGGCCCAGTACCGGATGGCTATCCTCGAAGGCCTCGCCCGACGGTTCAAGTTCTCACTCGACGCGCCGATCAAGTCGCTGCCAAAGAAGGCGATCGACGCGATCCTCAACGGGGTCGACGACCAGCTGAAGCTCACCTACGAGAACCGGAACGGGCAGAAGCGCTCGTACGAGTACGAGTGGGAGGGCGTTCTCGGTTACATCGAGCGGCAGTACCGCGAGACGACGTCCGAGTACATCCGGGCGGACGTCGAGCGATACATGAGCGAGCGGCCCTGCCCGGTGTGCAAGGGCAAGCGCCTCAAGCCGGAAGCGCTCGCCGTGACGATCGGAGGGCGGAATATCGCCGACGTCACCGCGCTCACCGTGAGCGAGTGCCTGGACTGGATCACTACTCTTGAGAAGGAGCGCGGCGGGCTCGGCATCCGCGAGCGGAAGATCGCCAAGCAGGTGCTGAAGGAGATCCGCACGCGTCTCGGGTTCCTCGTGGACGTCGGGCTCGACTATCTCACCGTCGACCGGTCGGCGACCACGCTCTCGGGAGGCGAGGCGCAGCGCATCCGGCTCGCGACGCAGATCGGGTCAGGTCTCATGGGCGTTCTGTACATCCTTGACGAGCCCTCGATCGGCCTGCATCAGCGCGACAACGCGCGCCTCATCCGCACGCTGCTCGGAATGCGCGATCTCGGCAACACGATCCTCGTGGTCGAACACGACGAGGAGACGATCCGGACCGCCGACTGGATCGTCGACATCGGTCCGGGCGCGGGCGAGCACGGCGGCGAAGTCGTCGCCGAGGGAACGATCGATGACATCCTGAAGGAGCCGCGATCGATCACCGGCGCGTATCTCTCGGGCCGGCGGCGCATTCCGGTTCCGACGCGGAGACGCAAACCGAGGCCGGAGGCGATCGTGGTACGCGGAGCGCGCGAGCACAATCTCAAGGACATCGATGTCCGGATACCGCTGGGTCAGTTCGTAGCGATCACGGGTGTCTCCGGTTCGGGCAAGAGCACCCTCGTGAACGAGATCCTCTACCGCCGCCTCGCGCAGATCATCTCGCGGGCGAAAGACCGGCCAGGAGCGCACGACCGGATCGAGGGGGTCGAGTTCATCGACAAGGTCATCGACATCGACCAGTCGCCGATCGGTCGCACGCCGCGCTCCAACCCGGCCACGTACACCGGGCTCTTCACTCCGATCCGCGAGCTCTTCGCCGCCGTTCCCGAATCACGGCTGCGCGGCTATACCGCCGGTCGCTTCTCGTTCAACGTGAAAGGCGGGCGCTGCGAAGCTTGCGCCGGCGACGGGATCATCAAGATCGAGATGCAGTTCCTCCCCGACGTGTACGTCCCGTGCGAAGTCTGCGGCGGGAAGCGCTACAACCGTGAGGCGCTCGAGATCCACTACAAGGGAAAGTCGATTGCCGACGTGCTCGAGATGACGGTCGAAGAAGCGTTCTCGTTCTTCACCAACGTGCCCGCATGCGAGCAGAAGCTCCGCACCCTGAACGACGTCGGTCTCGGCTACATCCACCTCGGTCAGCCCGCGACCACACTGTCCGGCGGCGAGGCGCAGCGCATCAAGCTGGCGACGGAGCTCAGCCGGCGCGCGACGGGACGAACCCTCTACATCCTCGACGAGCCGACGACCGGTCTTCACTTCGCGGACGTCGAGAGACTCCTCGAGGTGCTCCATCGGCTCGTCGACGCGGGCAATACCGTTGTCGTGATCGAGCACAACCTCGACGTGGTCAAGACCGCCGACCACGTGATCGACCTCGGGCCCGAGGGCGGCAAAGCGGGCGGCGAGGTGATCGCGGAGGGAACACCCGAGGCCGTGGCGCGCATCCGGCGCTCGTTCACGGGGCGGTACCTGCGCGATCTACTGGCGACTGGCGAGGTGCGCGGCATCGCATAGCGCACGTCGGTAGCATCGAAACCGCGTGAGCGACCTGGCTTTCACCCCCGTCGACGCCGCGGTCCTCGCGCTCGTCGCCGTGGCCGCCTGGTTCGGCTACCGGACCGGATTCATTGCGACGACGTACAGCCTCGCCTCCTGGATCCTTGCGGTGGCGACTGGGCTCGCGCTCGAGGGGCCCGCGACGAGCGTCACCGAGATGCTGACGGGGCTGCCAACGCCCGTCGCCGCGACGGTCGGGTTCGTTGTCATGGTCGTCGTCGCCGAGGCGCTCCTCTCGGCCGCAGGCTACCTGGCCGTCCGGCCGATCGTCGCAGGCCTTCGGCGAAGTCGGCTCAGCGCAGCCGACCGGATTCTCGGGACGGTGCCCGGCGCGATCCGCTCGCTCTTCATCGTGGCGGTGGCGATCCTCGCGATCGAGGCACTGCCTGTCAGCAGCGACGCGAAGGCTGCGGTTGAAACGAGCCGCACGGGCCGCGTCGTCAACGCGGGGATCGCGGCGTTGGAGCCGCAGATCCGGGCGCTCGCTGGGCAGCTCGGCGGATCGTCGTTCCTCGTCACGCGAATCGGCGAGGACCAAACCGAGCATCTCGATCTTCCCGATGGGCTCGACCTCGCGGCGGATCCGGTCGCGGAACGCCAGCTCCTCGATCTCGTGAACGAGGAGCGCGCACAACGCGGGATCGGCGTGCTCATCTCGGACGACCGGCTCGTCGTCATCGCGCGCTCCCACTCGGAAGAGATGTTCAAGCTCAAGTACTTCAGCCACGAATCGCCGGTCTCGGGCTCGCCTTTCGACAGGTTGAAGGCAGCGGGAATCACATATTCGAGGGCAGGTGAGAACTTGGCGTACGCGCAGTCCGTGTCCGTCGCCCATCGAGCCCTCATGGACTCACCGGGACACAGAGAGAACATCCTTCGACCTGAGTTCACGCGGATCGGAATCGGCGTGATCAACGCCGGCGTCTACGGCCGAATGTTCACCCAGCTCTTCATCACGCCCTGACATTTCGGTCGCCGCCGCGGGTCCTGTCCGCTGCGCGGTCAGGGGCCCCCGCCCCTGGGGTCGGGGTCGCGCGCTCGCCTACCGGTCCGCTCCCGCCGCGTCGCGATCGACTCGCTATGACGCGTCCGGTCAGCGGCTCGCGCGCAACCCGCTCCCCCGTGCCATCCCCGGCGGGCGGTCACGTAATCTCTCGGACGTGAGTGAGAGAAAAGTTGATGCTCTGGAGGTCGAGCCGGGTGCCGGCGCGGTCGCGCCGAGCTCGATTCGTTTTGAAGCGCTGGGCGTGCCGACATTTCGCTGGTACTGGATTTTCAGCTGGGTGAGCTCGACGGGCGACGGTATGGAGAACGTGATCCGCAACGTTCTCGTGTACCAGCTCGCCGGCCCGAGCGCTCCGTTTTGGCTCGGGATGATGGTGTTCGCCCATTGGGTGCCGTTCACGTTCTTCTCGCTCTACGGTGGTGTCCTCGCCGACCGCTACGACAACCGCAAGGTCCAGATCGTCGCGCAGCTCCTGCTCATGACGGCCGCGGTCGCGATCGCGGTGGTGACGATCGGCGGCGTCGTGACCACTTGGTGGCTCTTCGGCCTGCTGCTGCTCCACGGGTTCGCCGGCGCAATTGGGGGCCCAGCTCAGCAGACCCTCATCCACTCGATGGTCGGTCCATCCAAGCTCCTTTCGGCCGTCAGCCTCAATTCGACCGCGCGCCAGTTCTCGCAGGTCATCGGGCCAGCGGTCGCAGGGTTCATCGTCGTCGGCTTCGGACCAGGTTGGGGATTTCTCGTCAACGCGCTCACCTTTGTCCCTCTTCTCGTCTTCCTCGCGTTCGTCCGGGTGAAGCCGCTCGGCGCCCGTTCCACGACGCCAATCCGCGCCGCGCTTCGTGACGGCCTGCGCTTCGTTCGCGGGCGACCGTTCATCGCGGCGCTCATCGGGGTCGAGATGCTGGGCGTGATCTTCCTAGGCCACACCTTCAACTCGTTCCTCGTGCTCTTCGCCCACGATGTGTTGCACGTCGATGACCTCGGGTACTCGTTCCTCCTCGTGGGGAGCGGCATCGGCGCGGTTGCGGCCGCCTTCTACCTCGCGTACGCGCGCGACCGCCGTCACAGCGGGCGCTTCATCGTTGCCGCGGCCATGGCCGAGATGCTCGCCATCCTCGTGTTCGCCTTCTCTACCAACTACGCGCTCTCATTCCTCCTGCTCGTCGTGGTCGGCGGCGCGGCGGTCCTCACTCAGTCGCTCACCAACACGAAGATCCAGCTGTCGGCGCCGAACGAGCTCCGCGGCCGCGTTATGGGGGCGTACACGTTCGGCACCCAGGGGATGCGTGTGCTGAATGGGCCGTTGCTGGGCGGCGCGGCGATCGTCTTCGGCGCGCCGATGGCCGTCGCGGGCGCGGCCGCGGTCGTGTTCGTGGGCCTCGCGGCCATCCTCGCTCGTGTGCCGCAGCTGGGTCAGGATCGGTAGAATCGGTCCGATGGCCATCGACGGAACCGCGACCACGATCGAGGTGACGCCCGAAGCCGCGACGAAGCTCCAGGAGCTCCGCGCGGACGATCCGAAGCGCGCGTTCCTGCGGCTCTACGTCGCGGGGCGATCCTGCTGCTCGTTCATGTACGGCCTCGCGTTCGACGAGAACGCGGAGGAGACGGACGCGGTCACGCAGGCGGCCGGCCTTAAAGTCGCGATCGACGCGCAGAGCCTCCCGTACTGCGACGGCGCGAAGGTCGAGTGGGTCGACGGCCCGGAGGGCACCGGCTTTCTCGTGCGCAATCCGTCCCTCGGCGGCAGCTGCGCCTGCGGCGGTTGATCAGCTCGCGGTAGACAGCGACTCCCAGAGCACTTCCGCGATGTGCCGGACCCGCGTGGTCTTCTCGCGCGCGTCCATCGCCCCGCGCAGGTGCGTCAGGCACCCTGGATTGTCCGCGATCACGAGGTCGACGCCCGTGGCGTCGATGTTCGAGAGCTTGCGCTCGAGTACGCGGTTCGCGACCTCGGGGTAGTCAAAGCTGAACGATCCGCCGAACCCGCAGCAGACCGCCGACTCGGCCATTTCCACGATCTCGACGCCCGCGATCTCGCGGAGGAGCGTTCGCGGATCCTGATGGATGCCGAGGACGTTCGCCGACTGGCAGGCGTCGTGATAAGTGGCGCGCAGCGCGAGGATTCGCCCGCGGAGGGAACGCTCACGGAGGAGCGATGCCGCGTACGGCGTGAACGCGGTGACCCGATCCGCCAGCCTTCGCGCGCGGTCCGCCCAGGGGGGTTCTTCGGCGAGGATCCGCGCGTAATCCTGGGCGATCGTGATCGCGCATGACGAGGAGGGGATGACGATGCGGTCTCCCGAGATGCGCTCGAGGGACTCGATCGCCGCTTTGGCCATCGCGATCGCGGTCGCGCGATCGCCGCTGTTCAGCTGCGGCAGCCCGCAGCAGCGACGTCCCTCGACCACATGGACCTCGGCTCCCATCGCCTGAAGGACGCGCGCCGCGGCGTATCCGGCGCCCGGAAGGAAGTGGTCGATGATGCACGATGGGAACATCGCGACCCGCACCCTCGGGGTGGTTGGGTTGCTCTGGGTGATCTCGCGGGCCCTGTAGTGAAGCGGGTTGTCCGCGACGGCGGGGAGGCTCTTCTGCTGTGCGAGCGTTCCGAAGGGCAGACGGACATTGCCGTTTCGGCGCAACGGGTTCTGGAAGGTGGCGAGCCAGCCGGTGAGGCGGTCGATGCGATCAGGGGTCGACCACTGTCGCAGGAAGAGGCGCTTTGCCCAGGACATCCCGGTCCGCTCGACCGCCTTGGCGCGGACGTCGGTGATGAGCGAGGCGAGCGGGATGCCGACAGGGCAGACCGTGTCGCAGGCGTTGCAGCCCATGCAAAGCGACTGCTCGTGGGCCACGCTGTCGATGCCGTGGTGCCAGGGTGAGACGACCAGGCCGATCGGTCCCGTGTAGATGTGCCCAAACAGGTGCCCGCCGACCTCCTGATAGCTCGGGCACACGTTGCTGCAGGCCCCGCACCGGATGCACGAGAGCGCGTCCCTCGCGAACGGGTCGTCGCGCATCGCCGTCCGGCCGTTGTCGAGGAGCACGAAGTGGAGCTCCTTGGGGCCGTGTACGCCGATCTGGGCCTTGAGCTCGATGTCGGCCGAACGTGACGGACCGGTGATGAACTGCGTGTACGAAGTGATTTTCTGGCCGGTCCCGCTGCGCGCCAGAAGCTTCACGATCGCGACCGCGTCGTCGATCGTCGGGACGATCTTCTCGATGCCGACGACCGCGATGTGCACCGCGGGCAGTGTCGTCGCGAGGTCGGCGTTGCCCTCGTTCGTGACGAGCATGAGCGTGCCGGTGTCGGCGATCAGGGCGTTGCCTCCGGTGATCCCGATGTCGGCGTCGATGAAGCTCTGGCGCAGCTCCTTCCGCGCAACGGCGACAAGCGACGCGATGTCGTCGGCGACCGGGTGACCGACGACCTTGCTGAAGAGCTGCGCGACTTCTTCGCGCGTTTTGTGGATGGCCGGTGCGATGAGGTGGGACGGCCGCTCGCCGGCGAGCTGAATGATCCATTCGCCGAGGTCGGTCTCGACCGCGTGTATGCCCTGCGACTCGAGGTGATCGGTGAGTCCGATCTCCTCCGTCGCCATCGACTTCGACTTCACGACGAGCTTCGCCTTCTTCGCGCGGCAGATCGCCGTGACGATGCGGCGCGCCTCCTCGGCGTCGACCGCCCGGTAGACCTTCGCGCCGACCGCCTCGGCCTCGCGCGTGAATCGTTCGACGAGCGCCGGCATCTCGTCGATGGCCTTCGCTTTGCGGGCGGTCAGGTCGGCACGCAGCCCGTCCCAATCGATCTCGCGCATTCGGGCGTCGCGGCGTTCCTTTAGCTCGGGGAGCGCGCGACGGAGCGCGGTGCGCAATCGCTCGGACCCGAGGGCCCGATCGAGACGGCGTTTGAACTCGGTCTTCGATGCGGTCAGTGCGGCCTCAGCTTCTCTCAGCAGAACGTAGCGCAGTCGGACCCTCCGCGCCGCGCAATGCCCACCGGACAACGATGGGCGCGCCGGCGCCCTGAACGAGCAACGTCACCAGGACGATCCCAAAGCTGATCTGCTGGAGGAGCTCCCGCTCGGGGAAGTCGGCGGGAAGCGAGAGCGCAGCCGCGAGCGCGATCGCGCCGCGCAGCCCGGACCAGAAGATCACATGCGTCCAGCCGCGAGGGACGACCTGCGCCCGTCTCCATAAACGAACCGCTGCGGCGGGCAGGTAGACGATGAGGGCTCGCCCGACGACCACCGCGCCGGTAGCGACCGCCACGGCGCCACCCGCGCCGATCAGCGAGGACGGACGGACGGCGAAGCCGATCAGCAGAAACACGAGCGAGGTGAGGATGAAAGCGACGACGTCCCAGAGATCCTCGATCTCGCGAACGAGCACCTGCGAGCCGGCCGTCCGTCGCATGCGGCTACCGAGCGCGACCCCGGCGATGACCGTTGCGAGGATCCCCGAGAGCCCGAAAACGTCCGCCAACTGGTATGTCCCGTACGCGGTGACGAGCGAGACCGCGAGCTGGATGGTGCGCTCCTCGGTCGAGCGAACGAGTCGCGCGGCGACGAGCCCACCCGCGACGCCGACGACACCGCTGACCGCGATGGTGCCGACGAAGCGGACCATCGCATCAGCTGCTCCGACGCCCGCCTCCACGTTGCGCACTGCGAGCGCGAACAGCACCAGGCCGGTGCCATCGTTCAACAGGCTCTCGCCGTCGACGAGGGTCCGCAGGCCGCGCGGCACGTCGAGCCGTCGCATCGTCGCGACGACCGCGACGGGATCGGTCGCCGCGGTGATCGCACCGACGACGAACGCAAGCTCGAGCGGCAGGCCCCCGCCGACGTGCAAAGCGAACCCGACGACAGCGGCGGACGCGAGCACGCCCGGGATCGCTAATGCGAGGATCGGGCCGAGGACCGGGCGCAGATCGGTCCAATCGATCGAGTACGCGGCCGCGAACACCAAGCCGGGAACGAATACCCCGAGGACGAGCCCAGGCGTGACCGCCAAGGCGATCTCGGGGAAGAGGCTCGCGCCCAACAGTCCGGCGAGCACGAGCACGACCGAATCCGGCAGCGACAACCGCCGCGCGAACGCGGCGACGACCGTCGCCGCGGCGATGAGTGCCACCGCGCCACGGACCACGAGGATCGGATCGGTCAAGCGAATCTCCCTGCCGACCAGCCTTCCCGGCACTCCAGACCGCGCGAGTCTATGGTTGCGCGCTCGTCAGTTCGTGCCGTATGCCTCGTCCAGCAGGTCGAGCAGGTGCACGACGCGGACGCTCGAGCCCGCGCTCCGCAGGCCGCTCTGGATCTGCATGAGGCAGCCGGGGTTCGCTGTCACGACCGTATCCGCACCGGAGCGCACGATGTTCGCGACTTTTCGCTCGAGGATCGACCGCGCGAGCTCCGGCTGGGTGACGTTGTACGTGCCCGCGCTCCCGCAGCACCAGTCCGCCTCTTCGAGCGGAACTATCTGCAGACCAGGTATTGCCGCGAGGAGGGCTCGTGGCTGCGAACGGATCTTCTGCCCGTGGAGCAGGTGACAGGGATCGTCCCACGTGACCTTCCGCCGAATATTTCCCGGCCGCTCGCTGATTCCGAGGTCGCCGAGGAATTCGGTCGCGTCCCTGACCTTCGCGGCGAAAGCCGAGGCGCGAGCGGACCATTTCGGGTCGTCCTTCAGGAGCCAGCCGTACTCCTTCATCGCGGCGCCGCACCCGGCGGCGTTCACGACCACTGCGTCGACCGCGGCTTGCTCGAACGCAGCGATGTTGCGCCGCGCGAGATCGCGCGCCAGCGGTCGCTCGCCGGCGTGCGCGTGCAGCGCCCCGCAGCAGGTCTGGCCGATCGTGTCGACGATCTCGACGCCGTTGCGCGCGAGGACGCGCACCGTCGCGGCGTTCGTCTCGCCGAAGACGCTTCCCATGACGCAGCCCTGGAGCATCGCGACCCGGCCGCGCGGCTCGCCGCGCGCCGGCATCGCACGGAGGGGACTCGCGCTCGCGCGATCGGGCACGAGATCGAGCAGGTCGGCCATCCGGCGCGCCACACCGACCCGCGTCGCGCGGAGAAGCGCGCCCATCCCGAGTCGCTTCGCCGCGATGGACAGCTTTGCGAACGCGCCGAGCGCGCGACGATGGGGAAGGAGCCACTCGAACGCGGCCGTGCGTAAAAGGCGCTCGAGCGGTGATCGCGGGCGCGCGACCACGATTTGCGAGCGTGCGCCTTCGACGAGCTTGCCGTACTCGACGCCGGAAGGGCATGCGGTCTCGCACGCGCGACAGTCGAGGCACTTGGAGATGTGATCATCGAGACCGGCCGCGTCCGCGCCGAGGCGGTGTTCCCAGACGGTCTTCATGAGGCGGATGCGACCCCGCGGCGAGTCCATCTCCACGCCGAGGACCGCGAAGGTCGGGCACGTCGGCAGGCAGAAGCCGCAGTGCACGCATGCGGCGATCAGCTCCTGCGAGGGGGCGTCCGCGTTCGGGTAGGGGAGCGGCACCGGCCCGGTCATGGGAATGCCAAGCGCCCGGGCTCGAGGATCCCCGCCGGGTCAAAGGCGTCCTTGATGCGGCGCATGAGGAAGTCGCCGTTCGGAGGGGTCGGCCACGTCGGTAGACGCGAGCGCAACGGTTCAGCCCGGCGCTCGATCCGGCCGTTACCCCCGATCACGCGCGCGGCGAGTAGGAGCGCCTCAGCGTCGCGGACCACCGCGTCATCGTCTCCGACGAGGTGCGCACGAACGACTCCGCTCGCAGGGTCGGCGACGAGCGCGGCGAGGGTCTCGAGGCGAGCGGCCGTCTCCGCGAACGCTGACGCGGCGGCGATCGGAAGAGAGACCCGCACGAGCGCGCCGTCCATCGCGCGCGCCGGGAGCTCGCGCATCGCCGCGAGACTGTTGCCGAGCTCGTGAGTGCTGCCCTGACGCGCCGCAATCTCGCGGCGCGCGTCCGCCACAGCCCGCTCCACGGTCGGTCCGCTCCCACGAGCCTGCAAGGCGAGCCGCCACGTCGGGCCCTCGCCCCACTCGACGACGCACGCCTCCACGCGGGATGCCCCGCGGGCGACGGCGTTCGCCGCCGCAAACGCGTCCGCCGAGCGCGCGAATCGCGCGAGGAGCCCGGAGCTGGCGACCGGTGCCGGGAGGACCTTGAAGGTCGCTTCGACAATCACGCCAAGCGTGCCGAACGATCCGACGAGGAGCTTGTCGAGGTCGTATCCCGCGACGTTCTTCACGACCCGCCCACCCGCGCGCGCGACCGTGCCGTCGGCGAGCGCGATGCGCGTTCCGATCAGGAGATCGCGGACCGCGCCGTACCGCGCCCGCCAGAAGCCGTTGGAGTTCGCTGCGATCACGCCTCCGACGGTCGCCTGATCCGCATGCGGTGGGTCCAGCGGGAGGAACTGACCCGCGCGCGCGAGCGCGGCGGACAGTTCTGCGACGCGGATCCCAGCGCCGACCGTCACCGTGAGATCGGCAGGCACATGGTCGATCACGTCGGCGAGATGCGAAGTGCTGAGCTCGATGTCTGTCGGGCCAATGTCGCCGACGTATGACTTCGTCCCCGACCCGATGATGCGAACCGTGTGTCGGTCGCGCGAGGCTTCCGCGAGGAGTAGCGCGCACTCGGTGGCGTCCGCTGGAACTGCGCGAGCGATCATGGCGCTCACCGCGCGGTCGACGCGAAGGCGAACTCCCGGCAGCGGCTGGGCGTGGGGAACACCTTGCCTGGATTCATGAGGCCATCGGGATCGAACGCGTCCTTTACTCGACGCATCGCGGCCAGATCCGACGGTCGGAATTGCAGGGGCATGTAGCAGTTCTTTTCCATACCGACGCCGTGCTCGCCGGTGATCGAGCCACCCGCCTCGACGCAGGCCGTGAGGATTTCGAGGCCTGCCGCCTTCGCGCGCTCGAGCTCGTCCGGGCCGAGGCGCGAGTCGAAGAGGATGAGCGGATGAAGGTTCCCGTCGCCGGCGTGAAAGACGTTCGCGACGCGAAGGCGGTGTCGGGCTCCAGCCTCCATCACGAGCTTCAAGATCTCGGGCAATCGTGTTCGGGGGATGACCCCGTCCTGCACGTAATAGTCAGGCGAGAGACGGCCCATCGCCGCGAACGCGCCCTTGCGGCCCGCCCACAGCCGCTCGCGATCGAGGGCGCTCGCGGCGACGCGGACCTCGGTGGCCGTGTGCTCGCGGCAGATCGCTTCGATGCGCGCCCGCGCCTCATCGAGGCCGTCGCGAGGACCATCGACCTCGACGAGCAGGATGCCACCGGCGTCGAGCGGGTAGCCCGCGTGCACCGCCGCCTCGACGGCCTGAGTGGCGAGCTGATCCATCATCTCGATCGCGCTCGGCACGATTCCCGCCGCGATGATCGCCGAGACGGTCTCTGATGCCTCGTCCATCGTGGCGAACGCGGCCATGAGCGTCCGCTTGTCTTCGGGAAGCGGTGTCAGCCGGACGGTGATCTCGGTGACGAGGCCGAGCGTGCCCTCAGAGCCGACGAACGCGCCCACCAGGTCGTAGCCCTCGTCCTCCACGGCCTTGCCGCCGAGCCGCACGACGGTCCCGTCCGAGAGCACGATCTCGAGCCCGGTGACGTGATTGGTGGTGACGCCGTACGCGAGGGTATGCGGTCCACCGGAGTTTTCGGCGACGTTGCCGCCGAGCGTGCAAGCCTTCTGGCTCGACGGGTCGGGCACGAAATGGAGGCCGTGCGGAGCGACCGCGGTCGAAAGATGCAGGTTGATCACACCCGGCTGCACAACGGCGCGGAGGTTGGGGGCGTCGATCTCGAGGATGCGAGCCATCCGCGCGAAGGACACGACCACGCCGCCCTCGACCGGGATAGCGCCGCCGGAGAGGCCCGTGCCCGCTCCGCGGGGAACGATCGGGACGTCGTGCTCGTGGCAGAACCGCGCGAGCGCTGCGACGTCGGCGGTGCTCTCTGGGAGGACGACCGCGTCGGGCGTCGCCGTGTCGACCGCGCCGTCGTACTCGTAGATGAGCAGGTCGTCGTGCGCTCCGAGCACTTTCGAGTCGCCGAGCAGCGTGGTGAGGCCGCGCACCAGCGGCGCGCCGCGGAGGCCGGCGCGAACGGTGGCGGCGATCGTCAGGAGGGCGCTCCAGCCTGATCGCGGAGCGCTTCCGCGAGCTCGGCCGCGGCGCGGCGCAGCACCGGTGCCAGCTCGGCGCAGCGCTGCCGACTCAGGCGGTTGGCGGGAGCGGAGATCGAGAGCGCAGCGACAGGAGCCGCGTTGGCGCTATCGCGTCCGCTGGCCGCGATGACTGCGACCGCCACGCAGCGCACGCCCTCGTCGTACTCCTCGTCGTCGAGCGCGTACCCCTTCTCGCGGACCTCGTCGAGCGTGCGGCGCAGCACGCCGCGGTCGACGATGGTGTGCGCGGTGTAACCGCGAAGGTCCAGCCGCTCGAGAAGGGCGTCGCGGCGGGCTGGTGGCAAGTTCGCGAGCAGTGCTTTTCCGGCTCCGGTCGCGTGGAGCGGCGTGCGGTTTCCCACGACGGTGAAGAGACGCACCACCTGAGGCGACGGCATTGTCTCGATGTAGACGGCCTGGAGGTCGTCGAGGACGACGAGGTTCGCTGTCTCGCGCGTCGCCTCAGTGAGCGAGCGGAGGAGCGGCCGCGCCCGGAGGCGCAGCTCCCCGAACCGCGAGCGGCCCTCGGAAAGGGTCGCCAGCTTCGCGCCCGCGTAATAGCGGCTGGTCTCGGGGTTCTGCCGCACGTAACCACGCCGAAGGAGCGTGGCCAGCAGGCGGTGCACGGTGCTCACGTGGAGCCCGGTCCGCGTCGCCAGAGCCGTGATCGCGACCTCGCCCTCGGCGGCTACGAGAGCCTCGAGAAGGTCGAGCGCCCGGTCGACCGACTGGACCGATCGCCGTGCCCGCTTGGGAGTGGCTGTCGTCTCTTTCACCGCGCGGAACCCCCCATCTGCGTGGTGGAAGCATACCCGCGTAGCGATACTCGATATGTGGACAAGACGTCGCGGCGGGAGTCGCTTGAAGCCCAGGTCGCCTCGTTCCCGGCGAAACCAGGCGTCTACCTCTTCAAGGACGCCAAGGGCCGTGTGCTTTACGTCGGAAAAGCGGACGTCCTGCGGGATCGGGTGCGAGCCTACTTCGGGCCCAGCCTCGAGGTCCGCCACGTCCGAATGGTGGAGCGGGCTGAGCGAATCGAGTACGTCCTGACCGACACCATCTCCGAGGCATTCCTCCTTGAGTCGAACCTCATTAAGCAGCATCACCCTCGGTACAACATCCGCCTCAAAGACGACAAGTCCTATCCGTACGTGAAGGTCACGCTCGGAGAAGACTTTCCGCGGATCCTGCGCACGCGCACGCTCGGCGATCGCAGCGCGCGCTACTTCGGACCGTTCGCGAACGCCAAGTCCGTGGACCAGTCGCTCGATCTTCTGCAGAAGCTCTTCCCGTACCGCACCTGCAAGCTGAACATCGTCGCCGGAGATGACGGTCGCGGACGGACGGTGCCGCCGTCAGCCCTGCCGGGGGGCCGTCCGTGCCTTCTCTTTCACCTCAAGCGCTGCACGGCGCCCTGCGTTGGAAACACGACGCGGGATGACTACCGCGCGACGATCGACAGGAGCGTGCTCTTCCTTGAAGGACGTTATGAAGCGCTCGCGCGCGACACGAAGAAGGAGATGCAGCAAGCATCCGATGCGCTCGCGTTCGAGCGCGCCGCGACGCTGCGCGATCGGCTCGTCGCCATCGAGCGCACCCTCGACCGGCAGGAGGTTCACGCCTACAAGGGCGACGACTTCGACGTGCACGCCGCCGCGGTCGACGAGGGTGACGCCGTGGTCCAGGTGTTCCGCGTTCGCGACGGTACCGTCGTGAGCCGTGACCATTTCTCCCTCGAAGGATCGGAAGGCGCGCTCGCGCCGGACGTCCTCGCATCGTTCCTTCGTCAGCACTACACGGTCGCGGCCGCGGTGCCGCCGGAGATCGTCGTGCCGCAGCCCATACCGGAAACGGAAGCGTTCGAGGCCTTCGCCACCGAACGCCGCGGTGGCCCGGTTCGGATCCTCGTGCCGCAACGTGGGAAGAAGCGTCATTTGGCCGAGCTCGCCGAGCGCAACGCGCAGGATGCGCTCCAGCAGGAGCGCGTCCGGTGGCTCGCAGATCGTGGCAAGACCGACACCGCGCTCCGCGAGCTTGCTGACGCGCTCGGCCTCGAGGGGCCACCAAAGCGGATCGAGTGCTACGACGTGAGTCATGTCCAAGGCACGAGCGTCGTGAGCTCGATGGTCGTCTTCGAAGACGGACGTGCGGCCAAACACGCCTACCGTCGGTTCCGGGCGAAGATCGTCGATCGCAACGATGACTTCGCGAACATGAAGGAGACCCTGCGCCGCCGATTCCAACGCTCGGCAACAGACGCTGAAGGCTGGCCGCTCCCCGATCTCGTGATCCTCGACGGTGGGAAGGGACAGCTATCGGCCGGCCAGGCGGCACTCTCCGACGCCGGACTTCTTCAGATCCCGATCGCCGCGCTCGCAAAGGAGCGCGAAGAGCTGTTCGTGCCCGCTCGGCCCGACCCCATCCTCTTGCCGCGCACCTCGCAGGGCCTCTACCTCGTCCAGCGGATCCGGGACGAGGCGCACCGCTTCGCTGTCACCTACCACCAATCGGTGCGCGCGAAGCGCGCCGTCAGGAGCGTCCTGGACGACGTCGAAGGCGTCGGGCCGGCGAAGAAGCGCGCGCTGCTGCGACGATTTGGGAGCGTGCGGGGGATGCGCGAGGTACCAGTCTCCGACCTCGCATCGGTCGCAGGAGTGGGCCCAGCACTCGCGGAGCGGATCAAGCAGGCGATAGAGAGCTAAAGCAGTCGTGGTCCGACTTGCCGTGTTCCGGTTCGGGCGAACGCGGATTGTTTGGCTCCGAATTGGGAAGAGATCGTTTGCCTTTCGAATCGGCAGACGTCGCAATGACCCCGCCGACCTTCACGACCTCGAAAACTGGTACGGGGGCTCGTACGAGCTCGCCATCGAACTCGGTCCGGTCGACGACGATCGCCTGCAGCTGGCTGTTGCCGCAATGTGGGGCGCCGCCGAGATCCGTGGCTCATTTGTTCGTGCGGAGCGCGAGCCGCGCGACCACATCCCGGCCGCGCTCAGGTTGCCCGAAGGCGGAACCCTTTATGGCCTGGTGCGACTTCCGACTGGCAAGGAAATCGTCTGTAGCGTCTGGGCGCTGACCGAGGCCGACGGTTCGGTCTGGTTGTCGCTTTCTCTACCGCTGGGAGCGCTGGGCCTCCTCGAGCCGAGGGTCGGGAGCTTTCCTGTGGGCGAGGATGGTGGCGCGGCCTCGCTCGTCTGGCGGCGACAGATCGACGACTGGCTTGGAAATGGGGTCGCAAAGCGGGTCTTCGCGGAGACACCGTTCAAGCTCGGGCTTATCGGATGGGAGCCAGCGGGCGAAGGCGACACCGACCAACTGGACGGGACCGTTCCGGCCAAGCGCCCCCATAGCTATGTCGTCCCGGTTGATGCGGTCCTTCGCTATTACGAGGCGACGGAGTAGGCGATCGCGCCGACGGCGAGGACCGTTTCCTCATCGTTTCGCAATCTCGACTACATATCCCTGAGTTTGGCTTGACTTTCGATGAGTCCGGCGAGCATCTTCGATGTATGGCAAATCCGGTGATCGCGCGATGCCCCATCTGCGCCGAGACGCTGAGCGTCGCACGACTCGAATGTGCCTCCTGCGGAACCCGCATCGAAGGCTCTTTCGCCCTGGGGCGGTTCCATCAGCTCACCGCGGAGCAGCTCGAGTTCCTCGAGACGTTCATAAAGGCGCGGGGCAATTTCAAGGATGTGGAGCGCGAGCTCGGGATGAGCTATCCAACAGTACGTTCGCGGCTCGACGCCGTGATCCGCGCGCTCGGCTTTCCCTCGCAAGCTGAGCCGGATCGCGAGGCGGAGCGCCGCAAGGAGATCCTCCGCGAGCTCGCCGACGGACGGATCGCGCCGGACGACGCCGCGCAGCTCCTCGAGAAGGAGCCCGTGACATGACGTTCAATCCGATAGATGACCAGCACCGCCGCGACGCCGAGCAGCGGGAGCGGGACCGCGAGAAGCGCGAGTACGACAGGGAGCGGGAGCGGGTCGACCGCGAGCGAGAGCGCGAGCACCGTCGTGAGGAGCGGCGTGCGCGCCATGAGGCACGGCACCAGTTCGGTTTCCGGCACCGAGGCTTCGACATCAACGTGGACGTGGATCCGGACGAGATCGCGCGCTCTGTGAGCGCCGCGTTCGTCGGCATGGACGATGAGGCCGGCGAGAGTCATGACCAGACCGTGGAGAAGACCTTCACGGTGGAGGGAATGCCGCGTCTCCGCGTCCAGAACGTCTCTGGCGAAACGGCGATCCGCGTCGGCGAGCCCGGCCAGGTACGCGTCGTCGCGCGGAAGCGCGTCAAGGGCGGGAGCGCCGATCGCGCCAAGAGGCTGCTCGAGAACGTCGAGGTCCGCATCGAACAGAAGGGCAACGACATCTTCGTCGAGCCCCACCTCTACGAGCAGGAGCGCACCTGGCTCGATCTCTTCAGGGGCAAGCGCTTTCGTGTCGATTTCGAGATCACTGTCCCGCGTGAAACGGCGGTCAACGCGCAGACGGTCAGCGGCGACCTTGACCTGAACGGCACGCGCGGGCCGGCACGGGTCGAGAGCGTCTCCGGCGACGTGAACATCGCCGACCTGCAGGGCCCGATGCGCATCAAGAGCGTGAGCGGCGACGTGCAGTGCACCGACTACGTCGGCGTCGTTGAGGGCAGCTCGGTGAGCGGCGACGTCGACATTCGCGGACGCGTTCGCGCGTGCGAGCTGCACACGGTGAGCGGTGACATCTCCGTCGATCTCGACCCCGACGTTAGCCGCGAGAGCCGCCTAAAGACGATCAGTGGCGACGTGGAAGTTGGCCTGCTGACCTCCTCTTGCGTGTGCGAATACCACACCGCGAGCGGGGACCTCGAGTGCGATGAGCCGGCTCGGATCATTCGCGAGGGGCGCAAGGACCGGACGGTGATCATCGGTGACGGACGCAGCCATCTGACCGTAAAGACGGTGAGCGGCGATCTCACGATCAAGCCGGCTTCGTCGTCGGTGCGCGAGGAGCCCGTCGCCGCGCAGGATGCTTCGGAGCCTGAAGCCGAGGCACAATCCGAAAGCGATCGCGATCCTGAGCGCACCGCTCCCATGGCGCCGCCCGCGGCCGCGAAGGTTCGCGATCTCCTGGAGCGTCTTGCACGGGGTGAGGTGAGCGTGGACGAGGTCGCAGCCAAGCTCGACGAGACGCGAAGGGACCTCTAGATGCCGAGCGAAGAAGGCAAGCAGGTCCTCCAGCTGCTGGCGGAGGGAAAGATCGACGTGGAGCAGGCTTACCGGCTGCTTCGCGCCCTCGGCGACGTCGAGGAGGGGGCACCTCGACCACCTCGCGGTCCCGTTCCGCCGACGCCCGGGAATCCGCCCACTCCGCCGGGCGCTCGGGGCCGCATCTTGCGGATTCGCGTCACCGAGGATGGCGAGCAAAAGGTGAACGTCGCGATCCCGCTCGCGATCGCGCGGATCGGGAAGATGAAGCTCGCCTCGAGCGGTCTCGTCCGCGGGCATCTTGGGAAATTCGGCATCGATCTCGACGAGCTGCTCCGCAGCGTCGATTTCCCGGGCAAGATCGTCGACATCGCCGACGATGAAGACCGGGTAGAGATCTTCGTGGAGTGACCCGCGCAGCGTTGAGCTAGAGAGCGCTAGTCTTTCGGCGTGCGGATCATCTGGCGGGCGCTCATCAACGCAGTCGCCATCGCCGTCGCCGCTTACTTCGTTCCTGGCATCACCTGGGGCAACGCCTCGTACGGCTTCGGCGACGCGGACAAGTACCTGTCGCTCCTTCTCACCGGCCTCGTGCTCGGGGTCGTCAACGCCTTCATCAGACCGATCATCGAGCTCATCTCCATGCCGATCACCTGCCTGACTCTGGGCCTCTTCCACTTCGTGATCGGCGCGCTCATGCTTCTTCTCGTTTCGGCCATCCCCGGCCTTGGCTTCCAGGTGAACGGGATCATCGCCGCGTTCCTCGGCGCGATCATCATCGCGATCGTCGGTCTCGTCCTCTCGTGGATACTGCCCGACTGACCTCCACGGGTCAGCCGGACATCGTCGTCGTCACGGGGCTCTCCGGCTCGGGCAAATCGCAGGCGGTAAAGGTCCTTGAGGACCTGGGCTACTACACACTCGATAACCTCCCACCGGCGCTGATGGCATCGGCCATCGAGGTCTCGCGCAAGGGAGGCAAGGACAAGGTCGCGCTCGTGATCGATTCGCGAAGCGGCCTGCTCTTTGCCGACGCCAAGAAAGAGCTCGAGGCCCTCGATCGCGCCGGTCCACGCGCCCACCTCCTGTTCTTTGATGCCTCCGACGACGTGCTGCTTCGTCGGTATAGCGAGACCCGCCATCGCCATCCGGTCGATGCGCCAGGAGGCGTGCAGCCATCCATCGACGAGGAGCGCCGAATGCTTGTCGACCTCCGCGAGCGCGCAGACAAGGTGATCGACACGACGCATCTTTCGGTGAGGGATCTTCGCGAGACGCTCCACTCCCTGTACGGATCAGGAAAGTCCGCAATGCTCGTGCGCGTCGCGAGCTTCGGCTACAAATACGGCCTGCCTCCGGCAGCGGACCTCGTCTTCGACGTCCGCTTCATGGAGAACCCGTTCTACATACCGGAGATGCGCGACCTGACGGGTCGCGATCAACCCGTGCGCGACTACGTTCTCGGTCACCCGGCGACGAGAGAGTTCCTCGGACACATCGTCCCATTTTTGAAGTTCGCCCTTCCGCGCTACGAGAGCGAGAAAAAGGCGCGGCTTGGCGTCGCTTTCGGCTGCACC
>Ga0209806_1001001_pt1 | contig 19037 bp, 21 predicted proteins | sample GraSoiAngelo_152_FD_186166 | JGI IMG/M metagenome (GOLD analysis project Ga0209806, IMG submission 186166) | Grasslands soil microbial communities from the Angelo Coastal Reserve, California, USA - 14_1009_12_30cm (SPAdes) (version 2) | ecosystem: Environmental > Terrestrial > Soil > Grasslands ... | reverse complement strand
TGCATCGGTCGCGTTGTCGATGACCGCGAACGCAAACGGCCGGTCGACCACGATCGGCGTGACGAGAGCTGTCACGACGGCCCCACCGGTGGCCGCCGCGGCGGTGGTTCCTTTCTCATCAATTTCGAGGTACGTCTTCTGCACCACCTGCGTGAGAGCGCATTCACCGCAAAACGCCGGCACCGGCGCTTGCATCGGCATGCCCATCGCGATGAGCGTTTGCGTCAGATCTTTCATGTAGTCGAGCTTGACCTTGGGCATCTCTAGACTCCCGTCGCAGTGGGTCCAGACGTTGGGCACGCCCGTGTCCCAGTACTTGCATGGTGCTCCCAGCGAAGACCCAGTCGCTCCGTGCATGTAACCAAGCACCTGCCTCCAGGTCGCAGAAGTCAAGAACTTCGAGAAATCGGCCGGCGAGAGCGTCTGGCGAGGCAGGACCACAACAGCGCTGAAGCGCCCTCCTTTATATGGAAGGAGTGCCGCTACATAGTCGGGTGTGGAGACCTCAGTGACGTTTTCGTGGCGTCGCATCATCGGCACCCTCACGGTCGTACCGGCAAACGTGTGGAACTGACCGGGATCGCGGGAGTCGAACTCGATCCGCCAGAGCGCGTGGAAGTACGTCGCGTTGACGAGGTAACCGACCACGCTGGGATCGAAGCTGTCCACGAGGTCAGTGATCTTGTGATGGGTCGCGCCGTCGACCCAGCGGTTCACGACGCCAGGCGCGCCGGGGGACCGGAAATCGAGGTTGGCCATCTGCGCGCGATAGTCGTTGCGCAGCTTGGCCACGTAGCTCTGCGACAGGGGCAACCCTTGCTTCACCCACACCGCCTGAGCTAGCTCGAGCTGCGCACCGTCATCGCTTTGGGCCAGGCGTTCGATCGTCTGCCGCGCTTCGCCGCTTGGATCCACGCTCGGGTCGAGTCCAAGTGTCTCGAGCATCGCCGCCTGCGTGTCCCCGCTCGCCGCGGATGCCGCCATGCTCAACATGAGCGACGCACTCAGGGGCGAGACGAAGACGTTCCCCGCCCCAGGCTCAGCCAGGAGACGATCGACGAGCGAAATCCCGAAGTTGGTCGACGAGTCGGACAGCTTCATCGACAGGTGCTGCACCACCTGGTCGGGCGGGGTCTCACCGCAGGCTGCAAGAAGGATGGCAAGCGCGGAGCAGGCGACAGCAAGACGTCGCATGTCAGTGAGACGGCTCAAACAGTCGAAAGGTAACGCCTATCCCTTGACGTAGCTGAACCGTTAACGACCTGGGTTTCCCTGTGGAGGTAGCAACCCTACCGTGCTCAGGGGTGAAGGTTCGTGACGCCATTCGCCTGATCGAAAACGAGGGTTGGTATCTGGTCGCCCAGAAAGGCTCACATCGCCAGTTCAAGCATCTGCGACTGGCTGGTCGCGTCACGATTGCCGGTCACATGTCCGACGATCTGCCGCCGAGAACCCTCCGAAGTATTCTTAGACAAGCCCGACTCGGGACGATGCGATGAATCGATACCTTGTAGTTGTCGAGAAGGCGAATCGAAACTTCGCTGCGTATTTGCCTGATGTTCCTGGATGCGTGGCAACCGGAAAGACACGGGACCAGGTCCTGGACCGAATTCAGGAAGCGTTCGCGATGCACGTCGCAGGAATGAAGGAAGATGGTCTGCCTCTTCCTGAACCCATTTCGAGCGCGGAGTACATTCGCCCCTAGGCTTCAGCTACCCCTTTACGTAGCTGAGCTTTTCGGCGACCTTGCCGTCGCGGACCCTGAACAGGTCGATGCCTCGGACGTGGCCGCTTCCCCAGTCGAAACGCCAGCGCACCACGGCCCGGTCCCCCGCGACGACCATCTCCTCGGTTTCGAAGCGGGCCTGCGGCGTGCGGTCGAAGAACGTCTGCCAGAAACGGCCGACGTCGGCCTGCCCAACATGTCGCTCGCCATCCGGCGGCGGGAGGGTGTTTTCGAAGACGCAGTCGTCGGTCATCAACGCCATCACGGCGTCGACGTCGTGGCGGCCGAACGCATCGTTGAATGCGTCGACCGTTTCTTTGGTGCTCAGCGGCGGTCGCCCAAACATATCGGTGGATACAGCGAGGCGTAATCCGTGACCCGATTGCGCCTCGCTGGATACAACGAGGCGGAATCCGACCGCATTTTCAGGCTTGGCCGACCATGCGCGAGATGACCTCGCCCAGGTTCGGGCCGCCTTTGCCGAACGGCACCGAGTGCACTCGGTGCGCGAACACCATCTCCGCCACGTCGCCGACGTGGGTCACGCCAACCTCGTCCGACCTGTCGTACGCGGCCTTCGCCTGCGCGGCGCGGGCGCACACCAGGTCGGATCGATGCCCGTCGACCTCGAGGGCGATCGAGATCTGGGCGATGAGCCGCAGGATCTCGCGCGGCAGCATGACCTCCGGGAAAGTTGCGATCGCCTCTGCTATCTGCGACTTCGCCGCCTGCTCCGACTCCGCGTGCAGCTGTGAGAACTGGTTCGGGTCGTCCTCCCACAACGCGCGCTTCTCGACGATGGCGACGCGCTGATCGAGGTCGCGGATGCCCTCGACGTCGACGCAAAGCCCGAACCGGTCGAGCAGCTGCGGTCGCAGCTCCCCCTCCTCGGGGTTCATAGTGCCGACGAGGATGAAGCGCGATGGGTGCGAGACCGAGACGCCCTCGCGCTCCACCGTGTTGATGCCCATCGCGGCCGCGTCGAGCAGCACGTCGACGATGTGGTCATCGAGCAGGTTCACCTCGTCGACGTAGAGGATGTTGCGGTTGGCCTCGGCCAGCACGCCCGGCTCGAACCGCCGCGAGCCTTCCTTCAGCGCGGCCTCGAGGTCGATCGTCCCGACGACGCGATCCTCCGACGCGTTGATCGGCAGCTCGACGACGCGCATGCGCCGGGTGGTCACGGGCAGCGCCCCGGCAGCGGCGCGTTCGCGGCAGTCGAGGCACCAGTCCTCGGGGTCGTCCGGGTGGCATCCGAAGTGGCAGCCCTCGACGACCTGCTGGTCGGGCAGCAGGCGAGCCAGGGCCCGCACCGCGGTCGACTTGCCGGTGCCCTTCTCGCCCCGAATCAACACCCCGCCGATGGTCGGATTGATCGCGTTGAGGACCAGGGCGAGCTTCATCTCGTCCTGTCCGACGATCGCCGTGAAGGGGTAGGAGTAGCGGTCGATGGCCATGCCTACGCAGATGTTACCGACGACCGGCGCGAGGTCACGAGCTCACGAGCAAGTCACTGTCGCGGGGTCGAGATTGAAGCTCCAGCCGTAGTAGGTCGCCGCCAGCTTGTAGCCGTTCGCCTCCTCCGGCCTGCTGGCGTGGTTGTGCGCGATGTCATCGCACATCGCGTTCTCGACCTGGCCCTGGGTTGGATTGAGGCCGATGCCGAGCACGCTCGCGCTGACAGTGGCGTAGAACCTCCACGCCTGCACGTTGACCGCGCCGCTCGAACAAAGGAGAGGCGAGGCGTTGCCATCGGCCGTGGTCGTCAGCTGCGCCGAGCACAGGTTGGCGACCGGCAGATCGGGCGCCGGCGCGAGGACCTGCTGCGGGACGGGAGTCTCGCCGTTCACGCTGCTTGGCGCGGGCGAGGAGCTGGCGACCACGGGTGAGCTGGAGGGCGTCGGCGTGGCTGAAGCGGTCGGCGCCGACGAGCATGCCCCCGCGACCAGCGCCAGCACCACGAACAGCCGCCCGCTACCGGCCGCGGCCCAGCTCCCTCTCGACCGCGGTCGCGATCTCATCTCGGGAAAGGTCATAGAGCCCGTAATAGTGCGCTCCCATACGCTCCGCGAGGTCGGCACAAGCATTGATCGCGTAGGTCTGGTACATCGGCGCAACTCGCGCCAGGTGCTGCACCGACGGCAGGTGGCTGTAGTCACGGGCCGAGTCGATGACAAGCGCGTCGATGTTCTCGGCGTCGATCAGGGCCGCGACCTTCTGCGCCTCCACGAGCGGCTCTTCCTTGAACATGGAGATGTTGCCGCGGCCATCGCTGATGAGAACGAGCAGCGGCCGGATGGTCGGGTCGCGCAAAAGCTCGGTCTTGACGACCTTGTAGCCGGCCATCAGGCCGTGGGTCAGCGGCGTCGTCCCTCCCACCGACAGCCTCTCCAGCCGCCGGCGGGCAAGCGAGACGCTGGAGGTCGGGCGCATCACGACCTCGGCGGTGCGGTTCTTGAAGATGACGACGGCCACGCGGTCGCGCCGGACATAGGCGTCCTGGAGGAGCGAGAGGATCGCGCCTTTGGTCGCCGCCATCCGCTGCTCCGCGTCCATCGAGGCCGAGGCGTCGACCACGAACACGATGAGGTTGCCGATCTTTCGCTCGCGAACCTTCTGGCGCAGGTCCTGCTTCTCGAGCATCAGCCGCTCACCGTGCCTTCGGCCCCTCTCCCGCTGCAGCGGCGCGGCGGCGCGGACGGTGGCGTCGATCGCGAGGTCGCTCACCTTCTCTTTCGGCTCGGCGCGGACGTAGCGGCCGCGGCGGTCGGGCGTCTGGCTCGCCGCCCGCTTGCCGCCCTGCTTGCGCACCCGCCGCTGTCGCGGGAGGTCGATGCGCTTCAAGTTGAAGGTCTGCAGGGCGTCGGGGGCCGACTCGTGCCCACTCGCGCCGCCGGTCGTCACACCTGTGTCGGCGCCCGCCGACTGCTGGCCGGTGTCGGACGCGCTGGCACTCTGCTCGGCCGAGGCATCCGACGTCGCCTCATTTTCCGACGCCTGCGGATCGCCCGCGTCCGACTCGGGCTGCTGCGTACCTTCCTGCTCCTCGCCGTGCTCGGGCGACGTCGTCTCGTCCTGGTCACGGCGCAGAGGCTGACGGGCGCGGTGCGACAGGGCGAGCGAGGCGGCGTCGTAGATGTCCTCGCGATTCGGCGATCCGTGCCGGCGGTATGCGGCGAGGGCGCGTGCCGCGTGGTCGATCACGACGTCGGCGCGATGGCCGAGAACTTCCGCCTCGACGCAGATCGAAGAGATGAGCCGCGCGTGGCCGGCGCTCAGCTGAACATCCTTCACGCGCGCGATCGCCTCGCCCAGGGCGCGGGAGAGATTGGAGTCGGCGGCCGCGAACTCGTTGGCGAACTCGTGGTCGCCCTTCTTGAAGGCCGCGTCCCGCTCGGCGATGAGGACGCGCTCGTCAGGGTCGCGGATTCCTTCGACGTCGACGCAGAGACCGAAGCGATCCAACAGCTGCGGCCGCAGCTCACCCTCTTCCGGGTTCATGGTGCCCACGAGGATGAAGCGCGACGGGTGGCTGAACGAAACGCCTTCGCGTTCGATGACGTTGACTCCCATCGCCGCCGCGTCCAGCAGCACGTCTACCAGGTGGTCGTCGAGCAGGTTGACCTCGTCTACATAAAGGATGTTGCGGTTCGCCTCGGCGAGCACGCCGGGTTCGAAGCGTCGGGTTCCAGTGCGCAGAGCGGCCTCGATGTCGATCGTGCCGACGACGCGGTCCTCAGAGGCGTTGATGGGCAGCTCGACCACGCGCATCCGCCGCTTGTGGTGCGGCAGGGTGCCCGCCGCCATCAGCTTGGCGCGGCAGTCGTCGCACAGCGCCTCGCGGTCCGCCGGATCACACCCGAAGTGGCAGCCTTCGACCACGTCGTGCTCCGGCAGCAGCCTCGCGAGCGCCCGCACCGCGGTCGACTTGCCGGTCCCCTTTTCGCCCCGGATGAGCACGCCGCCGATCGTCGGCACGATCGCGTTCAGGATCAGGGCCAGCTTCATCGAGTCCTGGCCCACGATCGCCGTGAAGGGGAACGAGTGGCGGTCGAGGGTGACGCTCACTTACAAGAGGATAGGAGCGAGTTCCTCCCGAATCGGATCCAGGTCCCGATCTTTTCGCGCCCAGGCCATCAGCTCCGGTTTCGCCTCGAAGCTCTGGCGGAGGAGCGGCAGCGCTTCGTCCGCATTGCCCAGGCGGGCGTAGACGCACGCAAGGTTGTAGCGCGACTCCGCAAGCTGCTCCGGTTTGGTGAAGAAGCTGCCTTCCACGTCGGACGCCCACCTTGCGACTGTCATTGCCCGGTTCTCGTCGCCGAGGTCCAGGTGCCACGACCATACGTGGGTCCCGGCGTGACCGACCGCGCCGGGCACCGCCTCCCACACCTGGGACTCCGGCTGCCGGGGATGCGGTTTCGCGAGGTCCTCCACCGATGACGCCTCGACCGCCTTCCGGAGCGCAGTCCAGGACTCGGCGGCGTCCGCCTTGACGGCCGCCGCGGAGAGATCCTTGACCTCGGCGTAGATGATCGCGTTCTGCACGCCATCGTCGTCCGGGACGGGCGGCGGAAGCTCGCCGCCGGTGCGAGTCGCGTCCAGCGTCCGTGCGCTGCGCCAGCGCCACCAGGACGTGTGCGCGAGGTGATCCTTGGCGTTCCAGCGGCCGTCGGGGTTGGCCGGCTCGTCGACGACGAACGCCTCGAGCTCCGCCTCTCGTTCGCGCGCCTCGTCGATTGCGCGCAGCAGCTTTTCTTTCACGAGGCCTCGGCCGGAACCAGCCCCTTCACCAGCTCGCGCTCTTGCAGGAGCTCTTCGGTCGTCTTCTTGATGCGGTCCCACGCATCGTTGTCGTGTTTGAGGTCGGGCACGACCTCCCAGTGCTCGCCGTCCGACCGCACCGGGTAGCCGAACTGCAGCCCCTCGGGCACGTTGTACTCGCCATGGCTGACGACGGCCAAAGAATGCCAGTCGCCCCACGGGGTTGGGGCGCGGATGCTCTGCACCGAGTCGATCACAGCGCTGGCCGCCGACCCGGCGGACGATGCCCCTCGAGCTTCGATCACTGCCGCACCGCGCTTCTGGACGGTTTCGATGAACTTGCCCTTGAGCCAGCCGTGGTCGGAGATGACCTCGAAGACCGGCAGGCCGGCGATGCGGGCGTTGGCCGCGTCCGGGTACTGGGTCGCGGAGTGGTTGCCCCAGATCGCCACGTTGGAGATTGCCGCGACCGGAGCCTTCGCCTTCTTGGCGAGCTGGGTGCGGGCGCGGTTCTCGTCCAGGCGCGTCATGGCGAACCAGCGCTCGGCCGGGACGTCGGGTGCGTTCAGGCGCGCGATGTAGCAGTTCGTGTTGCAAGGGTTGCCGACGACCAGGATCCGCACGTCGCTGGCGGCGCTCTTCGCGATCGCCTTGCCTTGCGGTCCGAAGATCCCTCCGTTGACCGACAGCAGGTCGCCGCGCTCCATGCCTGCCTTGCGCGGCACCGAGCCGACGAGCAGGGCCCAGTTCGCACCTTCGAAGGCCTCCTCCGCCTTGCTCGTGAGCTCCATGCCCGCGAGCATGGGAAACGCGCAGTCGTCCAGCTCCATGGCGACGCCTTCGAGCGACTTCATGGCCGGCTCGATCTCGAGCATGCGCAGGACGATCGGCTGGTCGGCGCCGAACATCTGGCCCGACGCGATGCGGAAGATAAGTGCGTAGCCGATCTGCCCGGCCGCGCCGGTGACCGCGACCTGGATCGGCACCTTTCCCCCGCTCACACGGGAATCCTAGTTCGGCCCTAGCCTCCGCCGCAGGAGTGGGCCTCGGGACCCTGGACCGCGTCGACCGCGGCAGCGAGTACCGGACGGAAGTAGATGGGGGCGACGGCGAAGATCGCTACTGTGACCGCTGCTGAAACGAAGAGAAGGACGATTCGTAGGACGCGGCGCCCCATGAAGATAGAACGCGGGGGCGCACCCATGGTTTCGGTCCACGCACCACACACGCTCGAAAACCCGCCGCTGCCGGCAAACGCGGGTTTGTGTCCGCAGCGAAATCCGCCACTGCCGGCAAACGCGGGTTTGACTCAGCAGCGCGAAGCTCTTTACCTGAAGCCTTCCCCCTCCGGTTCGAAAAGGTCGTCCTCGGCCAGGCGCCGGGCGAAGCAGAGGAAGCCGGTGTGGGCGACCATCCGGTGCGACGGCCGCATGCTCCGTCCGCGCACCGTCCAGCCCCGCTGCAGGAGCTCGAACGCCTCCAGCATCCCGAAGCCGCGAAGCTCCCGCAGGCAGTCGAAAAAGCGCTGGACCTGGCTGACGTTCGGGCAGTGGGCAAAGAGGATGCCTCCCGCTCGCAGCGCCGCCTTGGCGCCCGGCGCCGCCTGCCAGGGTTCGGAGAGATCGAGGAGCACCCGGTCCATCTCGCGCTCCTCGAAGCCGAGGTAGGCGTCGCCCAGCTTCAGAGTCAGGTTCGGGGGCAGCTCGCCAAGCGTCTCCAGGATCCCGCGCTTGGCGGCTTCCAGGAACTCCTCCCTGGCCTCGTAGCTGATCACCTCGCCCGCCGGGCCCACCGCGCGCAGCGCTGCCAGGGTCAGGGCCCCGGTCCCCGTCCCGGCTTCGAGCACGCGGGCGCCTGGGTACAGGTCGGCGGCGATGAGGATCGCGCCAAGGTCCTTGGGGTAGATCGGCTGGGCCTGGCGGTGGCGGCCGGTGACCTGCTCCGCGAAGGTGGCGCGAACCGCCAGCAGGCGCGCCCCCATCTGAGTGGTGACGACGACGCCTTCCGGCCGTCCGATGAGATCGTCGTGGGGGATGAGCCCCGAGTGGAGCGAATGGCGTTCGCCGGCCTTGAGCCGGACGCGGTGCCGCCGCCCCACCTTATCGACCAGCAGGATTACCTCCCCCTCGGCCAGGACCCGGCTCACCCGGGTTTGTGAGCGCGGATCAGCGCGTGCCAGTACGCGTGCCACAGCTTGCCTTCGCGCCGCTCGGGGTGGAGCTGGACCCTCGCCTCGCCCTCCGAGGTCTCGATGCGCTCCGCCAGCTCCGCCGAAAGCTGAGGCCCGATGTTCTGGTTGCCCATCCAGTCCTCGTAGCTCCAGTCGAGCTCGCGCGCCTGCGCCGTCTCGACCTCGAAGCCCGCGCGCTCGAGCTTCGTCACCCACTCCTCGACCGTGAGAGAAAGGATGTGTGACGGGTCGCGGCGCACCTCGACCTCATGAAGGACGTCTCGGGCGGGGAGCGGCGGTGCGCAGTCGACGAAGGTGCCGTCGCGATCCGGCTTCAGGACGCGGAACGCCTCGGCGATGAACGCGTCGACGTTTGCAAAGTGGTGCGGCGCGGCGCGCACGGTGTAGATGTCGAACGTGTCGTCTTGGAATGGAAGGTGCTCCGCATCTCCGATGACCCAATCGACGTTGACGATCTTCTTTTCCGCCGCGATCCTGCCGGCTTCCGCGAGCATCTCGCGCGTGAGGTCGAGACCGATGACGCGCCGGACGTGCGGGGCGAGCGCGAAGGCGGTGTTCCCCGTTCCCGTCGCCACGTCGAGGACGAGGTCGCCTCTTTTCGGTTGGGCGAGGTCGACGACCTCCTGCAAACGGATCGATGACGCATGGAAGGTCGACTTGGAATAGTTGGCTGCGACATCGCGAAAGCTGTCGCGAACGTCTGGCACGGGGCCACATTACGCTACGGACGTGACCAGCTCGAAAGCGACCGCGCGCTGGACCGGCGAGAAGGTCCATTTCGAGATCGAATCGGCGTCCGGGCACAAGGCCGAGGTCGACGAGCCGCCGGTCTTCGGTGACGACTCCGCAATGCGGCCGACCGAGATGCTGCTCGGCGCGCTGGGAAGCTGCACCGGCCTCAACACGGTGCTGCTGCTGAGAAAGTTCAAGCAGCCGCTGCGCTCGCTCGAGGTCGAGGTGGAAGGCGAACGGGACGACGAATGGCCGAAGGCCTTCAACAAGATCAAGCTGACCTTCCACTGCGGTTGGGACGGCAAGACCGACAAGGAGCTGGTCGAGCGGGCGATCGACTGGGCGTGCAACCGCTACTGCCCGATCCACGCGACTCTTTCCCGCGGCGTGGAGATCGAGCATCACCGAAAGGACTCGCACTAACCCGCGCGGAACCTTGCGTTTGGCGCCTAACGCGCTTTATATCGCGCGTTCAACGAGCGTCTGGCGCCTAACGCAGCGAAATGGGGCCTGACGTCTTTTCTCAAGCTCCGCATAGAATTAATCCCGTTCCTCGACAGCCTGCACGTTGGAGGCCGCTCCGGAAACCTTGCTCGACACCTACGTCCCGATCCTGATCTTCGCCCTCATCGTCCTGGGGTTGATCGGAGCGTTGGTGACCCTGAGCTTCGTCCTCGGTCCGGCCAAGCCCTTCAAGCGCAAGCTCGCCCCATACGAGTCAGGCATCATCCCCGAGGAACCTGCCGTGCGCCGGCTTTCAGTTCGCTTCTACCTGACAGCGATGCTGTTCATCATCTTCGACGTCGAGGCCGTCTTCTTCTATCCCTGGGCGGTGCTGCTGCGCCAGCTCAAGTGGTTCGGTCTCATCGAGATGCTGGTCTTCATCGGGATCCTTCTCATCGCGCTGGCCCACATCTGGAAGAAGGGAGGGCTGGATTGGGAGTAGAGGCGCTCGCCGAATCGCTGGGCCGGAACATCCTCACGACGACCCTGGGCAAGGTGGTCGGCTGGGGCCGCGGCAACTCCGTCTGGCCGGCGCAGTTCGGCCTCGCCTGCTGCGCGATCGAGATGATCGCAACCGCAACCGCGGGCGTTGACATCGGCCGTTTCGGCTCGGAGGCTTTCCGCGCCTCGCCGCGCCAGTCGGACCTGATGATCGTCTCGGGTCGCGTCTCGCAGAAGATGGCGCCGATCCTGCGCACCATCTACGACCAGATGCCCGAGCCGAAGTGGGTCATCTCGATGGGCGCCTGCGCCTCCACAGGTGGGATCTTCAACAACTACGCGCTGCTGCAGGGGGTCGACAAGATCGTGCCCGTCGACGTCTACATCCCCGGCTGCCCGCCGAGGCCGGAGGATCTCCTGAACGCGTTGATGATCCTGCAGGAGAGGATCAAGGCGCAGGGGATCCTGCCGCAGCAGTGATTTCCGAGCCGCTGATAGTCGAACAAGGCGTCAGCGCCGGCGACCGTTGGGTCACGGTCGGCTCCGGCAGCATTCGCGACGCCCTCGCCGAGCTCAAGAAGGACGGCTTCACGCTGCTCGTCTTCCTGACATGCGTCGATCACCTGGCCGACTCGTCGCGCCAATGGCCCGCGCGCTACGAGCTCGTCTATGAGCTCCGCGACCTCGAGAGGCCGGAGCAGATTCGCGTCCGGGCGTTCATCGATGGTGACCCCCCGCATATCGACTCCGTGCACGACCTGTTCCCGCCCGCGAACTGGGAGGAACGCGAGACCTACGACATGTTCGGGATCATCTTCAACGACCACCCCGACCTGAGCCGGATCCTCATGCCTGACGACTGGGTCGGCCACCCGCTGCGCCGCGACTATCCCGTGGGCGGCGAGGTCGTGGAGTTCTCCGAAGAGCACGAGACCTGGCAGACCCCGCCGGAGAAGGCATGACGGACACCATGACCCAGGGCGTCACCGTCACCAAGACCGGCGAGAAAGGCGCGTTCGGCGGCGAGCTGCTCACGGTCAACTTCGGGCCTCATCATCCGTCGACTCACGGCGTGCTCCGCCTCATCGTCGACCTCGACGGCGAGCAGGTGCGCAGCCTGAAGCCGGTCATCGGCTATCTGCACACCGGCATCGAAAAGCAGATGGAAGCGCTGCGCTGGCAGCAGGGCGTCACGGTGACCGACCGCCACGACTACCTGTCGCCGCCCATCAACAACCTCGCCTACGCGCTCGCGGTCGAAAAGCTGATGGGCGTCGTGGTGCCGCCGCGCGCCGACGCGCTCCGAGTGATCATGTCCGAGCTCACGCGCCTGTCCTCGCACCTGGTGTGGATGGGGACGAGCGGGCTCGAGCTCGGCGCCATGAGCATGCTCATGTACTGCTTCCGGGAGCGGGACACGATCCTCGACATGAACGAGGAGATCTCGGGCTTCAGGATGCACACGTCTTACATCCGCCCGGGCGGGGTGATGGCCGATGCGACGCCTCGCTTCCTCGAGATGCTCGACCGGTTCATCCACGACATGCCGGGGCACGTCGACGAGTACGAGAACCTGTTGACGAACAACCCGATCTGGCGGTCGCGGACGATCGGGATCGGGCGCCTGTCGGCGGAGGACGCGAAGGTGCTCGGCGCCACGGGTCCGATGCTTCGCGGCTCGGGGGTCGCCTGGGACCTGCGCCGGTCGATGCCGTACTCCGGCTACGAGAACTACGACTTCGAGATCGCCACGTCGGACATGTGCGACTGCTACGGCCGCTACCTCGTGCGCATAAAGGAGATGCGCGAGGCGGTGAAGATCCTGCGCCAGGCTCTGGATCGATTGCCCGACGGGCCGGTGAACGTCGACGACCGGAAGATGCTGCCTCCACCCCGCGAGGAGCTCGAGACATCGATGGAGGCGGTGATCCACCACTTCAAGCTCTTCACGGAGGGATATTCGGTGCCGCCGGGCGACGTGTACGTCGCGGTCGAGTCGGGTCGCGGCGAGAACGGCTGCTACGTCGTCAGCGACGGCACCCACAAGCCGCGGCGGGTGAAGTTCCGCTCCGCGTCCTTCGTCAACCTCCAGGCGCTGGAGCAGATGTCGCTCAACCACATGATCGCCGACATGGTCGCGATCATAGGCACTGCTGACACTGTGCTCGGGGACTGCGATCGGTGACGGCGCTGTCCGCGCACGTGCTGGAGGAGATTCGCGAGCTCCCGGCGAAATATCCACAGTCCCGCTCGGCGGTGATGCCGGCGCTCGACCTCGCCCAGGAGGAGATGGGGCACCTGACGCCGGAGGCGATGACCGAGGTCGCGCAGGCGCTGCAGCTCGACCCCGGCTACGTCGAGGGCGTCGCGACCTTCTATTCCTTGTTTCATCTCGAGCCGGTCGGCAAGCATCGCTTCTACGTGTGCACGAACCTCAGCTGCATGCTGCGGGGCGCGAACGAGATCGTGGATCACGTCAGGCAGGCGATCGGCGTCAGCGGGTCAGAGCAGGTTTCCCCGGACGGTCTCTTCAGCTACGAAGAGGTCGAGTGCCTGGGCGCGTGCGAGTACGCCCCGATGATGCGGCTCGATCACGAGTATCACTACGACCTCACCACACAGACGATCGATGAGCTGATTACTCAGCGACGCTCTCCCACGCCCCTCGCCCCGACCCTCTCCCCTGGAGGGGAGAGGGTGAAGAAACCCCGAGCCCCCAGGAAGAAGAAGGCCGATGGCTGAGCTCCGCGGTTCATCCGGCGAGGCTCCCAACCACATCCTGACGCGGTGGTTTGGAACTCCCGACCTGCACCGCCTGGAGACCTACGCGTCGAAAGCAGGCGGCTATTCCGCGATGCGCAAGGCCTTGCTCGACATGGCGCCCGCCGACATCACCAACGAGGTCAAGACGTCCGGCCTGCGCGGGCGCGGAGGCGCCGGCTTCGCCACCGGCACCAAGTGGAGCTTCATCAACCGCGACGCGCCTGGGCCGAAGTACGTGGTCGTCAACGCGGACGAATCGGAGCCGGGCACGGCGAAGGACCGCTACATCCTCGAGAACTCACCGCACATGGTCGTCGAAGGGATCCTGATCGCGGCCTACGCAGTCGGTGCCAACCAGGCCTGGGTCTACATCCGGGGCGAATATGACCGTCCCTACCGAATGCTCACCGAGGCAATCGAGGAGGCGCGGGCCAAGGGCTACATCGGCCCCAAGCCGTTCGGAAAGGAATATCCGCTCGACATCCGGCTCTACCGCGGCCACGGCGCGTACATCTGCGGCGAGGAGACGGCGCTTCTCGAATCCCTCGAAGGCAAACGGGCTCAGCCTCGGTCACGTCCCCCATTCCCCGCCGTCAAGGGCGCCTGGGGCCGCCCGACCCTGCTCAACAACGTGGAAACGCTGGCCACGGTGCCCGCGATCCTCAACATGGGCGGCGCGGAATACGCAAAGCTCGGGACCGCCAAGTCGCCGGGGACACGCCTGCTGACGGTCAGCGGCAACGTGCGCAAGCCCGGCGTCTACGAGGTCGAGCTCGGCAAGACGTTCCGTCACGTGATCATGGAGCTCGCAGGCGGTCCACCCGAAGGTCGAAAGGTAAAGGTCTTCTGGCCTGGCGGATCTTCGGCCCCCGTGCTGCCTGAATCGATGCTCGACACCACGACGGACATGGAAGCGCTGGCCGCGGCCCGCTCGATGGGAGGATCAGGCGGCGTGATCGTGATGGACGACACGCACTGCGTCGTCAAAGCTGCGCACCGACTTTTGAAGTTCTACGCCTACGAGTCGTGCGGCAAGTGCACGCCGTGTCGGGTCGGCGGGGACTGGGCGGTGCGGACCTATGAGCGGATCCTGGCCGGGCAGGGCTCGCAGGTCGAGCTCGACATCCTGCAGCGCGTGTCGGACGGCTTGCAGAACGGCCGCTGCCTCTGCGGTCTCGGCGATTCCGCCGGCTGGGTGATCGACTCAACGCTGCGCCACTTCCGCGAGGAGTACGAGGACCACGCCTTGAGGCACGAATGCAACGTCGGGGCGGTGATGGCAAGTGCCTGACATCAACCTGACAATCGACGGCTACAAGATCACTGTGCCGGCCGGCACGCTCATCGTCGAGGCGGCGAAGACCGTCGGGATCGAGATCCCTGTGTTCTGCTACCACCACAAGCTCGATCCCGTCGGCGCGTGCCGCCTGTGCCTGGTCGATTTCTCACCCGGCCCGCCCCGCCCCCAGACCGCGTGCACCACGCCGGTGTCGGAGGGAATGGTCGTGCGGACGCAGAGCGCGATGGCGGTGCAGGCGCGCGCGGACATCCTGGAGTTCGAGCTTGCCAACCACCCGCTGGACTGCCCGGTGTGCGACAAGGGCGGCGAGTGCCCCTTGCAGGACTTCACGTTCCGGCACGGCTACCCGACAAGCCGTATCGACGGCCCGCGCCTCCACTTCAAGAAGCCGATCCCCCTCTCGGACAAGATCGCGCTCGACCGCGAGCGGTGCGTGCTCTGCTACCGGTGCACGCGGTACTACGACGAGGTGGCCTGGGAGCAGGAGCTGACGACCGACCAGCGCGGCGTTCAGTCGTTCATCACGAGCCAGTTCGACCAGCCGCTGCAGTCCATCTTCAGCGGCAACATCATCGACCTCTGCCCCGTCGGCGCCCTCACGTCGCGCGTGTGGCGTTTCGAGTCGCGGCCGTGGGACATGACCAGCACCGCGACGATCTGCTCCAGGTGCGCGGTCGGCTGCAGCGTGACGCAGTGGCAGCGGCGCGGCCAGCTCGTGCGGGTCACCTCACACGAGAACGACGACATCGACGAGGGGTGGATCTGCGACCGCGGCCGCTTCGACTACACAGATGTCAACGACCCGTCGCGGTTGCGTGCCCCATCGATCGGCGGCATGAGGTCCACGTGGGCGGACGCGATCAACGCCGTCGCGGCGGGCATCAAGGGCAAGGGCGCGAAGCTCGGCATCTCGCTGCCCCAGGACATCACGAACGAAGAGGCCTTTCTCTTCCGCCGCCTCCTCGACGGGCCCTTGAAGGGCGCGAAGGTCAAGATGCACGGCCGCACCGCCATCCCCGCTCCGGCAAGCGAAACGATGCGGATCAGAGAGATAGATGACGCGCGCGTGCTCGTCGTGGTCGCGTCCGACCTCGAGAACGACGTCCCCATCATCGACCTCAGGGTCAAGAAGGCGGTCAGCAAGCGCGGCGCGAAGCTCATCGTGGTCTACCCCGACGGCGTGGACTTCGACCGCAACCCGAGCACAGTTCACATCCGAAACGCAAAAGGCCAGGCGGCTGCCGAAGTCCGCAAGCTCGCCTCGCACGACCTGCTCACTAACCCGGGCGGGCCCGTCGCGATCCTTTTCGGCGACGGCCGCGGCAGCGAGGACATCAAGGAGCTGGCCACAGCCTGCGGGGACCTGGCCGAAAAGGTCGGCGGCAAGGAGATGCCGCTGTACCGCGCGACGAACGAGCGCGGCGCGCTGGCGGCGGGAGTCGCGGGCTGGGACAGCCTGGACCGAGTCGAAGCGCTGTTCAGCTGGGGGCCTCCACCCACCGCCGGGATCCCGGCCTCAGTGAAGTTCATGGCCGCGTGGGATCACCTGCCGCGGGCCGGCTATGAGAAGGCGGTCGTACTTCCGGCGGCGACCTTCGCCGAGCGCCAGGGCAGCTACACCAACGTGGAGGGCACCGTGCAGTTCCTTCGCCCGCCGATCGCGCTGCGCCAGCCGCTGATGGAAGGCTGGCAGGTGCTGTGCGAGCTCGGCACCGCGCTCGGGCTGCCGCTCGACTACGTGGGCATCTTCCCCATCCAGCGCGAGCTGGGAATCCAGGCGCCGGAGCCCGGCCCCGCCCCGACGCCTGTGCTCGTGGGACCGGCGCACCCGTGACGCAGCTCTACAACGACCCGATCGGGCACTGGGTCGTGGTCGTCGTGGCGATGGCCCTGCTGCTGTTCGTCGTGCTCACCGCGACCGCTTACACGGTCTGGTTCGAGCGCGTGGCACTCGGCCGGATCCAGCGACGGCCTGGCCCCAACCGCGTCGGACCGTTCGGCCTCCTGCAGCTAGCGGCCGACGGCATCAAGCTGGCCTTCAAAGAGAGCTTCGTCCCGGCGAAGACCGACAAGCTGATCTTCGTCATCGCCCCCACGATCGGCGTCGCGGCCGCGTTTCTCGCCTGGGCGGTCATCCCGATCGGGCTCTGGTACAACGTCCAGTACTGGATCGCCGACGTCAACGTCGGCATCCTGGTCATCTTCGCCGTGAGCTCGCTCAACGTCTACGCGATCGTGCTCGGCGGCTACGCGTCGAACAACAAGTACTCGCTCCTCGGCGGCCTGCGCGCGTCGGCGCAGCTGATCAGCTACGAGATGGCGCTCGGCCTGTCGCTCGTCCCGACGTTCATGATCGTGGGCTCGCTCCGGCTGCGCGACATCGCGGAGTACACGGTCAGCTGGGGCCCGTACCACGGACCGATCCCGCTGATCCTGCTCACCCCGATCGGATTCCTGATCTACATCATCTCGGCCACGGCCGAGACCAACCGGACCCCGTTCGACCTGCCTGAGGCCGAGCAGGAGCTGATCGGCGGCTTCCTCACCGAGTATTCGGGGCTCAAGTTCACGATGTACTACCTCGCGGAGTACCTGAACGTGATCACGGTCTCGGCGCTCGCGACGCTTCTCTTCTTCGGCGGGTGGTACCTGTGGATCGTGCCGCCTGTGTTCGCCTTCCTGATCAAGGTCGTGCTGATGCTGTTCCTATACATTTGGCTCCGCGCCACCTTCCCCCGCCTCCGCTACGACATGCTCATGCGGCTCGGCTGGAAGGTGCTTCTGCCGCTGGCGATGGCAAACGTGATCGTGACCGCGATCATCCTGGTCGCGGTGCAGGGGTAAAGATGAGCGACGAGAAGCAAGATCGAACGCCCCCACCCCGGCCCTCCCCAGCGAGTGGGGAGGGTGGCTCCCACAGCGTGGTCGATGACGTCGGCGCGCTGCTGAAAGGGCTCAGGACCACGCTGGGAGAGGCGATGAAGCCCCCGGTCACGACCATGTACCCGGAGGACAAGACTCCGCGGTCGGAGCGGTACCGCGGCCGCCACTACCTTCGCCGCTACGACAACGGGCTCGAGCGGTGCATCGGATGTGAGCTGTGCGCCGCCGCATGCCCGGTCGGCTGCATCCTCGTCATCGCGGCGGAGAACACCGAGGAAAAGCGCGTCTCGCCCGGCGAGCGCTACGCCAAGACCTACGAGATCAACATGCTGCGCTGCATCTTTTGCGGCTACTGCGAGGACGCGTGCCCGGTGCAGGCGATCGTGCTGGGCCCTGAGTACGAGCTCTCCGACACGAGCCGTGAGAAGTTCATCTACACCAAGGAGAAGCTGCTCGAGCCGATGCCGCCTGACGTGCAGGCGCGTCTTGACGCTAAGGAAAAGAAGTAGTTGGCGCTCGCCGTCTTTTTCGTCGCGGCGGCGATGGCCGTCCTGGGTGGCATTGGCGTAGTGGCCTTTCACCAGCCGATCCGCTCGGTCCTCAGCCTGGTCGTGGTGATGCTGGCGCTCTCGATCCTCTACCTGCTGCTGAGCGCGCAGTTCGTCTTCGCGGTGCAGATCATCGTGTACGCCGGAGCGGTCATGGTCCTGTTCCTCTTCGTCATCGCGCTGCTGGGCCCGGCTCGGGAGCTGGGCCGCGGAAGGCTCCGCTTCCAGGGTTGGCTCTCGGGGCTCTTTGTGGTCGTCCTGCTGGGCCTGATGTGGGCGATGCTGCAGGGGGTTCAGTACCGGCAGCCTGACAAGACCGACCTCTCGTTCTTCGGCACCGTGCAGTCGATCGCCGTCGGCCTTTTCACCACCTACCTCTATCCCTTCGAGCTGACCTCGATCCTCCTGCTCGTCGCCGCGATCGGCGCGATCTACCTCAGCCGGAAGCGGATCGACGATCCGGAGGGGGGGCCGGCGGAGGGGCTTCGCCCAGCCGCCGGCATGGGGGGAAACCTCCCCCCATCAGAAAAATGAGCTCCATGAACATCGGCGGCTCGCAGCTCGACGCGTCGTGGTTCCTGCTGCTCAGCGCGGTGCTTTTCGGGCTCGGCGCGGTGGGCGTCCTGGTGCGGCGCAACCCGCTGGTGATCCTGATCTCGATCGAGCTGATGCTCAACGCCGCCAACCTCACCCTGGTCACGTTTGCGCGCCAGTTGCAGAACCTCGAAGGCCAGCTGTTCGCGCTGATGTCGATGACAGTGGCCGCGGCTGAGGCGGTGGTCGGGCTGGCGATCCTGGTCGACATCTTTCACACCCGCGACGTCGAGGACGTCGACGACCTGAGCGAGCTCAAAGGGTGAGCAGCCCGACGCTCGCTCTGTTGATCCTCCTCTTCCCCGTCGCCGGCGCGCTGCTTCTGGCGGGCCGCGGCTGGCGTTTGCCGCGTGTGTTCACGGTGATCGTCGGACCGGGCGTCGTCTGGGCCTCTTTCATCTGCACGCTGGCGCTTTTCTTCGGCAAGGCCTCGGGTGACTTCACGTACTGGACCTGGATCAAGAGCGGCACGTTCGAGGTGCCATTCAACCTGTTGGTCGACAACCTGTCGATCTTCATGTGCCTGGTCATCACAGGTGTCGGCGGGCTGATCGTCACCTACTCGATCGGCTATATGGAGCACGAGGACGACGC
>Ga0209806_1000995_pt1 | contig 19104 bp, 19 predicted proteins | sample GraSoiAngelo_152_FD_186166 | JGI IMG/M metagenome (GOLD analysis project Ga0209806, IMG submission 186166) | Grasslands soil microbial communities from the Angelo Coastal Reserve, California, USA - 14_1009_12_30cm (SPAdes) (version 2) | ecosystem: Environmental > Terrestrial > Soil > Grasslands ... | reverse complement strand
GCGGCGGCGCGGGACTTCTTCTCGGCCATGTAGGCCCGCTCGAAGGGGAGGTCGCTATTTAAGGGTTAGCGGACCGGAGGCACTTCACCAGGAGAAGAATAAGTGCGGGACGGTGCAAGGGGTTCTGGGAGAGGGGCGGCTTCGTCGAAGCGGCCGGCACCGTCCCGGCTAAGGGCGACCTCTTGAACCCCGACGGCCTTTATACATTCGAGGATTCAACCCGCATACAAGTGAGTCGGGTCGGTCCAAGTCCATCCTCGGTCGATTTGGGGATCGCCCGCTCGGCCGCATCACGCACCCATAATTTGCACGACGAAGATGCGATCCCCCGGCAGTCCGGCGACGTAGACGACCCGGTTCTCCTCGAAGAATCGTTCGAGGACTTTCGGCTGCAGGACGATGTTCGGCGCGGGATGCTCTTGTGCGCCGACGGTCGTCCAGCGTTCGAGTACGATCGCGTATTCGAATCCACTGATGCTCTCGTTGTCCCGCAATTTGACGGGCAAAGACGGGTCCGTCGCGTACCCGAACCACATCGCGCCCACGTCGGCGAGGCGTTGGTCCGTCGTCACGTTCCGCGCGCCGAAGGACGCCAACACGGCAAGGGCCTGAAACTCCTCCGGGGTCGTGACGTTCTCTACGCCGAACACGGCGGGCGCGTTCCACGCCATCGGGGTCGTCGCCAAGAGCGCCGCAGCGAAGCCCGCGACCAAGGCCGTGCGCGCGGGTCGCCAGGGCCGGAGCCAGTTCCAACCCGCGACGAAACCGATGCCGGCCAGGACCGCGAACGCGTAGTCGAGGAAGTCGATCGACCGGTACACGATCACGAGGCTTTCCGGATCGAGGCCGCGCATCAGCCCGAAGAGGATGAGGGCGACCGGCGCCGCGAGCATCGAGACGACGAGATCGTTCGTTCGGTTGGTCGTACGCCGGAGCAGTTGATATCCGATGAGAATGAACGCCGCGAGGACGAAGATGGCCGGGAGCACCGCGAGCAGGCCGGGCTGCGTGCCGACCGCTCCCGCGAAGAGGCTCGTCTCCGCGTTCCCGAGGACGACGGCGAGGCCGATGGCCGGGGGGATCCATCCGCGCGTGATGGGAGAGGCGAGCCCTCGTCCGATCCGTCGTTCCGCGGGCCGGCCCATCGGGAGGAGGAGCGCGGTCACGAGGACGACGATCCCGAGGAAGAGCACAAGGGCATCCGGCGCGAGGAGGTCCGCAAGGTACGGCAGTTGCACGGCCGAGTAGTATGCCCATGCGGGCACGGCCAGCGCGGGACCCGTCGCGATGTCCAAGGCAAACGACTTGATGGAGAAGCGTCCGCGCGCCATCGCTCGTCGTTGCGCGAAGACGACCATGGAAGCGACTCCGCCGAGCGTCAGCAGCGTTGTGAGTGGATGCAAGAACGGAAGGAAGAGGAGAAGGACGAACGCGAGCGCGCGGTTTCGCATGTCCCTCCGTTCGGAGAACAGGAGGAGGACGACCGGAAAGACGAGAAGGCCGATCGACTCTTTCGCGACGGAACTCGTGAGCAGGAGGAAACTCCCGAAGACCGCGACGAAGAGGCCCGCGCCGAATCCACCGAGGCGGCGGCCCGTCGCCTTCAGGCCCAGGAGGTACGCGGGGAGAACCGCGAGGCAGGTGACCAACGGCACGAACAGTTGCACCTGTGTAAGAGGCGCGAACCCTCCCACCGAGGAGGCCGCGGCCCACAGGAGGGAGAACCCGGGCAGCTTCTCGTTGTAACTGTTCACGCCAATCGGGTCGATGCGCCACGCGCCTTTCGCGACGATGTCATTGGAGATCCGGGCGAGCGCGAACCCGTCGATGCCGAACGGGAGGGGACTGAACGTGAGCGGGACCAGTCGCGCACCGAGGGAAACGCACACGAGGGCCGCGAGGATCGCGCCGTCGACTTTCAGCCTCGCAGGACCACCTCCAAGGATTGCGGGGGCTCGACCGCGGGTGCTTCCCGGATCGAACCCGAGGGCCGCTCCCGCAACGCAGCCTGGAGGAGCCCGAGGCCCGAGAGCGTCGACATCGCGACAATCGCGAGGACAATCAACGCAAAAGTGACGGGATCGAACGTGACGAGAACCTCGTGGCCGAAAACGAGCAGGCTCGCGTTGGGCGCCAGCCGCGCCTCTCCCAGGAATCCGAGTGCTGCGCCGATCACGCCCGCGGCCACCGCGAGGGGCAGCGACTCCACCAGGAACCGGCGGCGCATCCAACGATTCCCCGCGCCGACCGCTCGCAACACGCCGACCACCGGGAGGCGGTCCGCGAACGCCCGCCTCTGGACCGCATGAATTCCGAAGGCAGTGAGGAGCGCGAGGAGGGCCGCGATGCCGTACGCCACGACGCGAATGGATGCCGACGCTTCGCCGACCGCAGTCGTGAGGTAGTCATTCGCCGAACCACCGATTCCGGTCCGAAGGATCAGGTTCGCGACTCGCTCGTCCGTCGGCTGCGAACTTGCGATGTCCACCCGCGGCATTCCCGGTCCGCTCACGTGCGCGCTCGCCCCGAATCCGCGGAGGAAGGCGAGGAGGGCGTCCGGGTCCGACGTCTTCACGCGAATCGAGTGAAACGACGTCGAGCCGAGTCCGGCCAAGAAACGGCCGAGGCCATAGTCGACCAGCAGCTCGTCGTTCGCGGGCGTCGCGGTGCGGTACACTCCCGCGATGGGAGCGAACGCGATTCGCGGGAGGACCGATCCGACAAGAGTCACGTTGTCGCCGGCCGACAACCCGAGCCGGCCTGCCAGGCCCTCGCCCACGAGAGCCCAGCGATCGCCTAAGGTCACTGAGGGCACCGGCTCTGCTCCTTCGATTGCAAAGAACGGGTCGGGCTTTACGGCCCGAATCAAGACCGGTTCGCCGCGAAGGGTCCCGAGGCTCAAGATCTCCGGACTCACGTTCCCCGCCGCGAATTGCCTCGTTAGATTTTCTGCGAGGCTCGTGTTGATCGAGAGGGCGCCGCTCCCTTGCGTGATCACGTACGCATCCCCCGCGAGGATTTGCGATGGGACCCCGGGCAACGCCGCGAGGATCGGCCACGTCGCTCCCAGGAGGACGGCGCAGAGCAGTACGCCACCGAACGTCCGCGGTCGGACTAGGATGGGGCTGCCTCCCTCGTGCGGGTGAAGACCGCGGCGCGCCGCGACGGCACGATCCCGCCGACCGCGGCCGCGAGGAGGGCGACCGCGAACGCGAGACCCACGGGGACGACCGGCGGCGAGAGGAGGATCAGGTTCGGGAGGCCGAGGAGCGGGGCGAAGGAGACGACGGCATGGGCCGCGACGATCCCCAGCGCACTGCCCAGGATCGCACCCGCAAGCGCGAGGATTAGGGCCTGGGCCTCGTAGACCCGGGCGACGGCCGCGGGGGACGCGCCCAGGCTGCGGAGGATCGCGATCTCCCTCGAGCGAGCATGGACCTCGAGGCCCATCGCCGCGTACACGATCAGGCCGATGACGACCGCAATGACGAGGGCGAGAATCCGGAGCGAGGACTGGACCTCGGCGACGCTGCCCCGGACGAACCCGACGGCACCGAGCGTCTCGAGCCGCGAGAGCCCGAGGGACGCGGCGAGGGCGGGGTCAACCGGCCCATCCCGCAGGATCGCTTGCACGGTCCCACCCTGAGTAGGACTCATCGCGACGAACAAGTCCGCCCGCACGTAGGCCCAGTCGTCCGGAAACAATTCCGACCGGTTGGTCGGGGGGGCGACGATCGGAAGGGGTCTGGGGGGTCCCCCGAACACGCTCAGGTTCCCCGAGGTCCCAACGGGGATGCCGCTCGCCGCGGCGATGCGGGCGCGTAGCCCGACATCCAACGAGAGGTCATTCGAGCCGGTCGGGAACCAGGTCGTTCCGATTCCCATCTGGTACGACTCGAGGGCGACGGCGATGACGGCGATGGCGATTCCGTTGATCTCGAGCTCGGCCGGATGGACCCGCATCGCGATGAAGTCACCCGAGAGGTGCCCGAGGGCGACCGGGTCGATGTCGCTCGAGAGCAGCTCGTCGCCTCGGATGTATACCGCAGGACCTGCGGCGATCCGGTCCGCGACGGACGCAATTCCGTTCGCGAGTCCGTCCGCGAGACTGAGCGCGCCGACGAGGACCATGCAGGCGAAGGCAATCGCCACCGCGGTCGCCCGCGTGCGTCGCGTGATGCGCGTCGCGAGGCGCAAGATCGGGCGCGCCATGCGTCCTCCGACCGCCGGATGCCCAGGGCGGGGATAAACGTTCGGCGCGTCACTGCGGGGCTGGTATCGTTCTGGTACAATTCCGGGACGACCGCAGTAAATTTCCCCACGACCCGACGAGGGATTGACTCCGCCCAGGTGGAACCGATGCGGTCCCTACCATTCCACTCGGTATTCGCAGTGGTCGTCCCCGTTCCGCACGCATTGCGTCTTCGTGACCTTGCCCTTCACGCCGCGATAGGCGAGTCCGCCCTCGTAGATCCCGTGGAACATCGCGCACATCGCCGGGGTGGGCATCCAGTCGTAATGCCGGAACACGAGCTTGCGCCGCTCCGTCGTGACCTCGAGCCGACCGTAATTCCATTCTTTCGCGTACACGATCGGCGCGCGCTCGCCGAGGGCCGTGAGCGGGATCGCTTTCGTCAGCTGCTCCCGCACGGTGGGGAAGGTGCTCATCGCCTCGGAAAAGAGCTTCCGGATGTAGCCGTAGCTCCCGTCCCCGAACTTCGTCTCGACGATTTCGAGAAGCTGCGCGCAGGCGTCGACGGAGAGCCAGGTGTCCTCGGTGAGTTGGTCCGAATCGACGGACCACGATGCGATGGCGTCGGCCACGATTCCGCGTCCGCGCGTCTTGCGCAGGTACTCGAGGAACCGCAAGACGCTCGAACCCCGGATTTTCGGGACGAACCCTTCCTTGTGGTCCTCCCGAACCGTCGGGGTGACATACCGGCGGGAGCCGTTCAATTCGCCCAGGAGGGCGGCCCCGTCCGGGGTGAGACCGTACAGGCGCCCGCGGGCCTTCACCTCGGGGGTGAGGCATTCGACCAGCCCGCGATCGGAGAGCTCCCGAAGCGAGCGGCTCACGTGGACGACCCGGAGGTCCGTCTCATCGGCGAGCTGCCTCGGGACCTTCGGTTTCGGCGCGAGGGACGTCAGGACTTTCTCGCGGTAGCCGCTCGAGACCACGAAGCTGAAGTCGGACCAGACGTGGCCTCGGGCTGCCATGGTGTTCGTCGGATGGTCCGATTTGAATATGAACATTGGTCCCGACAGGATGAAGAGGAGCGTGCGCATCGCCGCGCAAGTGTTCCTCCTCGGCCATCTCGGGATCGGGCTCGGCCTGGCGTGGCTCCTCTCCACGCGTTCGTCGGTCCGGATCGACTTCCGACTCGTCCTGCTCGGGTCAATCCTCCCCGACCTGATCGACAAGCCGCTCGCGTTCCTCCTGAGCCTCGAAGGACGCCTCTGGGCCCACACCTTCCTGTTCCTCTTCGCCATCTTGGCGCTGAGCTTCGTGCCCTCCTGGCGGGGGCTCCGCCTCGTGGGATTCGGGGTCTCAACCCATCTGCTGTTGGACCGGATCTGGAACCAGCCGGCCGTCGTCCTGTACCCGGCTTACGGCTGGACGTTCCCCGCGGCGTCCTTCGACGTGGACTTCTGGGTTCAGGCGCTCCTCCACGACCCGCTCATCCAAGCCGGCGAGATCGTCGGACTCGCGGTCCTCGTCGGGTTCGTCTGGGCGTCGGGGATCCGATCGTGGCAGACGCTGGGGGACTTCGTCCGCCATGGGACGCTCCCTCGGTCCGGACGGACCCCGCGCGAGGTAGGGTGAGGAACGAAATTGGTCGCATCGGCAAGAGACTGAGTTCGCGTGGAACCGCCATTGCTGATCACCATGCGCCCCGCGGCGATCTCCAAAACGCTTGAGTAGTCTTCCCAACATGCCGCGCGGGGGCAGGAACTTGGCGGCGATGGGCTCGTCATCGGACAATCCAGGCGGACGCGAGTCGAAGGTGGCCAGCATTTCCGGGATTCTCTTCGGGATCTTTCTGGTCGCAACGTTCGCAGCCACGTACAACTTCCCGGCCGGTCCCGCTCAGGCCGATGCAACCCTGGCCCAGTTCAGCTCCTTGCGGACCGCGTTCTTCGCCGGGAACGCCTTCATTGGGCTTGCCGCGGTCTTCGCTGTGCCATACTTCATCGGGTTGCGGAGCGCCTTCAACGGAAAGGACCGCCTCTTGGTGGGTTCCGCCACACTCCTGGCGCTCGCGGGAATTGTCGTGACCGCGGTCGTGTTCATCACAGAGACGGTCGCCCTCGACGTGCTCTCGACTGCGTACGCGACGGGTGGGGTTACCAGGACTGCCGCGGTCATCGTTGCACAGGCCGTCATCGGACTCGGCGCGGTGGAAATCTTCGGCTTCCTCGTCCTGGCCGCGGGCCTCGGGGTGTACGGCTTCGTCACGATGAGGGGAAAGCCATTTCCCCGCTGGCTCGGCTACGTCGGGATCCTCGCGGCGATCGTGTCCCTCGTCGCCGCGGCCCCTGTCAGCGGCGCCTTCTCTGCCCTCATCGCAGGGGTCGTCCTGATCCTCGTCTGGGTCTTCGGCACCTCGGGACTGATCTGGAGGTCCCAGGGCCCTTAACCGAAGAACGGCAACTTTGTTCCCGCCGCTTTTAAGAGAGGCCTCGCCAACGCCGTCCCCATGGCCGCCCCGGCCCACCCGTATCGGCGTCCGCTCCTGGCCCTGATTCTCCTCTCGCCGGTCATTGCGGAGATGCTGTCCGGCTCCTCGCCGCCGCTCGAGTGGTTGAACCCCGTGGCGGCGCTCCTGTTGATCTGGTTGTACGGCTCCGGCGTCCTCGTAATGCGCGAGACCGCGGTCCGGTGGAAAACGGGGTGGCCGAGCGTCCTCCTCCTCGGCGCGGCGTACGGGATCATCGAGGAAGGGCTCGCGGTGAAGTCGTTCTTCGACCCGGGCTGGATGGACCTCGGGACGCTCGGATGGTACGGCCGATGGCTCGACGTGAACTGGGTGTGGGCCGTCTGGCTCACGATCTATCACGCGGTCGTCAGCATCGCGATCCCGATCTTCCTCGTGGAATGGATCTGGCCGCGGACCCGCGGGCAGCCGCTCACGTCGCGACGCGGATACGTCATGTCGATCGCCTTGCTCGCAGGCGCGACCGTCTTCATCAACATCCTCCTCACCCCGTATCGCCCCTCGGTCTGGCACCTCCTCGGAGCCGGGGCTGCCGTCGCATTCCTCGTGTGGGCCTCGAAGAAGTACGCAGGTGTGCTCTGGGCCCGGCTGCCCTCGAGAAAGGATCCGCGATCCCCGCGCGTCTATGCACTCGCCGGATTCGGCTTCCTGATGGGATCCTTCCTCCTCTATGGCGGAGGGCCGTTCTTCGGAGTCATCCCCGCCATCACAATCCTCGAAGGGGCCGCCGTCCTCATGGGCGTGATGCTCCTCGTGCGCCGCACCTCCGACGATCCGGCGAGGTGGGCCCGGCAGCGCTTCGCCTTCGTCGCCGGGGCCATGGGCTTCCTGATTGTCCTGGCGGCGTTCCTGGAACTTGCGGGGTGGCGGGGCATGGGCGTCGTCGGGGCCGCGTTCACGTTCCTCTTGATCCGGCTCTATCGCCGTTTGTCCGGGGCGATCGAGGTGGGCGCCATCGTCCCCCTCACACCCCCAACACTGTAAGTTTTCCCCAACCCGCGGAACTCTTTATGCCGTCGGCCGCGGTTCGCGGTCTCCATGGTGAGCATCGCTGACTTCCGCGACATCTACGAGTACAACTGGCGGGTCCTCCGCGACTTTTGTGATGCCCTCGCGAAATTGCCGGAGGACGAACTCCTGAAGAACCGCGAGGCGACGCACGAATCCCTGAAGAACATCTTCCATCACATCCTCTCGGTCCATGACGGTTGGCTGAACGTGACCGCGCAGGGCGCGTCCGCGGATCCCGTGATGCGGGAGAAAGACTTCGACGAGGTCCGGACGATGGAGTCGCTACGAGGGTACATGGAGAAAATCATCGCGAAAGAGAAACGATTCCTCTCGAAGCTCACAGATAAGGAGCTCGACCGCGGCGTCCAACCGGAGTGGAAGACCCGTCCGCATCCGCTCCGCGACGCGTTGATGCAGGTGACCTTCGAGCAGGCGCACCACACGGGCGAACTGATCGCTCTGCTCTGGCAAATCGACGTTGAGCCACCGGAGATGACCTGGATCGATGTGCGCCTCGTGATCAAGGGCGATTCGGAGCCCTCATAGGAAGAGTCGGCTCGTCATCGCCTGCAAACCGGAGAACTCGCTCGGATCCCCGGTCCACTTGGCCATAGAAGGGCCGTAGCGACGCTCCGCCCGCTCCAAGAAGATCCGCATCTCCTCCTGGACCTCGACGGGCGGTTTGCCCGTGATTGCGACCGCGAGGATGAACTTGGGACTCCGCTCGATGACGATGGTCCGGTCGCCGAGCTCGAGACGACGCAACTCGTCCGCGCCGACCGCGAACGACACGCGCGCGAAGTTCATGATCGCTGTGAGCATCCCGGCCATGACGTCGGGATCGATCTCCGCGCCTTCGGAGCGGCTCGCATGGGTCAGGAGGAGACCGCCCCCCTCGATCACGAAGACGTCCTCGACCTCGTAGCCAATCTTCTCGGGAACCGCGAGAGGCTCGAAGTCCCGATCGAGGACGGTGGCGGTTGCCTCGTCGAGTGCCCGTGGGTCGGCGCTCGCCAGGAGCACCCCGTCGCCCGCGGTGACGAGGTCTCTCAACGTATTCAGGAGACGCACGACTCGCGCCGCCGCCAGGTAATTGGAGAGGTACTCGATGCCCTCGAGCGCGACGACGGCTTTGGGCTGAGAAGCAACAAACTCGCGCACGAGCCGTTCGAGCAGCTCCGGGTTCGTCGGCGGGACCCGGTTCTGGCCCACGGCCGACGTGAGCCACAGGATGGGAGTGGTTGGGATATCGTAATCGTCGCGGACCTCGGTCGGCGTCCGTCGGGTGATGACGAGTCCCAGCGAGCCGAGGCGGACGGCCTCGGCCGCCGCGAGGAACACGAGGCGCGGCCGGCGCTCCCGGATCGCGTATCCGTGCCCCGGTTTGAGGGCGAACCGCCGCGGCACGCCCACCGGTTCCTCTTTCTGCGGCGTCACCACGAACATCTGGTAGCGCACGACCGCGACGACGAAGAGTGCCGCCATCGTGAACGCGGTGATCGTCAGGTAGGGGGGCGGGTACGTTTCCGTGAAGATTCGCAAGTACGCGTACGACTCGGCGCCCGTTCCGTGAATCGCGACGCCCGCCGCCATCAGCATCGCCTGCTTCCGCACGATCGGATCCTTGTTCCGGATCAAGGTGCGGATGAGGACCGTGAGGGCCGTCGACATGAAGAGCGTCGCGAACAGGGCGAGGCTCCCCCGGGCCCAGACGTCCTCGATGACGACGCCGATGCCCCCGTATTGGTTCCCGACGGTCGTGACCTGCACCGTGACTCCGATCGCGACGACGAGGAGCGATACCTGGAGGAACAGGTTCACGAGACGGCGCCGCATGATCTCGAAGCCGAGGAAGTACTGGCCGATGAACGAGGCGGTGAAGCCGACCGCGAGCATGTGGAAGAAGTAGAAGAGACGGGCGATCGCGAGCGGCCCCGAATTCGAGCCGTAGTAGTCCAACGTCGACGTCCGCAGGAGATAGGCGAACGTCCCCGCGAGGACGAAGAACACCATCGCCACCACGAACGTGTCGCCCGCCCGGCGGTTCGGGATTTTCCGGACGACGTACGCCGCGACGAGGAGTGCGAGGGAGCTGCTTCCCACCGAGATGAGAGAGTACCACTGGGAGGCTTCGACCATCTGCCCCCCGCGGCGTACTTTGGGGAGCGTAAAAGCCCTTTCCCCAAAGTCTCGGATTTGAATCAATCAACCAGCCAAGCCATGGTGCGAGTCATGGTCCGGTTCGATATTCGCCAGACTTTTAGTATCACCCCCACGTCAGCGGCTTTGTGCCGCGAATCGACGTCGTCCGTGCGAGCGGCCTGAAGAAAGGGAGCTCAACCCGCGGGGTCAGTCGGGCGAAGGCGTTCGAGTCGGCGAACGTCCTCGTCTCGCGATCGCGACTCGCTGCGAAAGCGGTCTCGGATTGGCACCACCATGGAGCCCGCCACCTCTATGGCTTCCTGGCCTCCGGTCACATGAGACTTGAGTATGGACCGAACGGAAGGAAGGTCGCCGATGTGCGGACCGGAGACTTCTTCCACATTCCGCCAGGACTGGTCCACCGCGATGTAAACCCAAGTCGAGACCGGGGCGTCGTCGTCGTGAGCGTCCTCATCGGGAAAGGGCGGCCCGTTATCAACGTCGACGGCCCCTGAGGTCGAGGAATGCCGCTGAACGCAAAGGACCGCGTTTTCGTCGTCACGGGTGCGAACTCCGGCATCGGCAAGGCAACCGCGCTCGGACTCGCCCGCCCAGGGGGGACCGTGGTCATGGCGTGCCGGAACGCGGATCGTAGCGAGGCGGCGCGGCAGGACATCGTGCGACAGTCGGGGAACGCACACGTCGCCGTCATGATCGTCGATCTCGCCAGCGAGGCGTCGACCCGAGCGTTCGCCAAGGAATTCCAGAGGCGGTATCCGCGCCTCGACGCCCTCGTCAACAATGCGGGGGTCTACATGTCACGCCGAGAGGTCACGGCGGACGGCCTCGAGCGCACGTTCGAGGTGAATTACCTCTCCGGATTTCTGCTGACGCAGTTGCTCCTCGAGCTCCTGAAGAAATCCGCGCCCTCGCGCGTCGTGAACGTGTCATCGAGTGCGCACCGGGGCGGGCGAATCCGGTTCGACGACCTCCAAGGCGAAGGCCGCTACGGTGGCTTCCGTGCTTACGGGCAGTCAAAGCTCGCGCAAGTCTTGTTCACGCAGGAGCTCGCTCGGCGCCTCGAGGGCACCGGGGTCACGGTGAATGCGTGCCATCCGGGCGTCATCCGCACGAACCTCGCCATGGGTGGCTCGTCGGTCGTCGTCCGATTCGGCAAGCTGTTCTTGAGGGGCCCCGCCAAAGGCGCCGAGACGCCAATCTACCTTGCGACCTCGCCCGAGGTCGAAGGCATCTCCGGGAAGTACTTCGTCAGGAACCAGGTCCTGGCGCCGTCCGCGAGAGCCCAAGACCCGGCGGTCGCCCGTCGACTTTTCGAGGTCAGCATGGAGCTCGCGCATCTCTCCGCATGATGGCAAGGCTCCGCACCGGAACCCTTATGGCGGGCTCCTTCCGTGCCGCGCGGGCCCATGGAAGGGAAGCGGGTCCTCGTCACGGGTGGCGCCGGGTTCATCGGCTCCCACCTCGTCGAGCGGCTCGGGGCGCGCAACGAAGTCACGGTCCTCGATGATCTCTCGACGGGGTCGCTCCGGAACCTCGCGGCCGTCCCCGGCGAGCTTCATGTGAAACGAGCGTCCATCCTCGACACGGATGTTGTCGCCCCCGCCATGGCCGGGCAGGACGTCGTCTATCACCTTGCCGCCAAGACCTCCGTGCCGGAGAGCATCGCCAAGCCCGACGCGTACTGGCGGACCAACGTCGAAGGCACGTTGACCATCCTCAAGGCCGCCGCCGACGCCCGCGTCCGCCGGGTCGTATTCACGTCGAGCGCTGCCGTGTACGGCACATCCGAGGTGAACCCGAAGGTCGAGACGATGCGGCCCGCGCCCGCGTCGCCCTACGCCACGACGAAGATGGTCGGAGAGTTCGCGTGCGTCGAGATTGCTTCCCTGAAGGGTCTCGCGACGGTCGCCGTCCGAGTCTTCAACGCGTACGGGCCGCGGCAAGATCCGACCTCGGCCTATGCGGGCGTCATCGCGAAGTTCTGCACGGCCTTCGCCGCGGGCAAACCGATCGAGATCCACGGCGACGGCCAGCAGACGCGGGACTTCCTGTACGTCGGAGACCTCGCGGAGGCCCTCGAACTAGCAGGGGAAGGACCTGTCGCCGACCAAGTCCTGAACCTCGGTTCGGGAAAGGCGACGTCCGTCAACGAGGTCGCCCGCGTCCTCTCGGAGATCACGCACACGTCGCCCCGCATGGCGCACAAGCGCCCTCGGGACGGGGACATCCGTCACTCCCTCGCGGATATCGGAAAGGCGCGGGAGAAGCTCGGGTTCCGGCCGCGGACCTCGTTACGGGAGGGGCTCGAGAAGACCCTTGCCTTTTTCCGGACGGAAGGAACGCCGGCCTAGCGGGGCCTAGGCCGCTGACCCGGAAAAGGAGGAAAGAGGGCGGGCACGCCCTCTACCGTTCGCTCACAGCTCGTCTTCCGGCGTGCGCGGTTGGGTCACGACCCGGCCCGGCGGTTCGGGCGACATCACCTGGACCGGGTTCCGTGGACGGCGCATCTGCAGAAGCAGCATCGCCACGAGGAGGACGATGATGATCGCCAACGCCATGTTGACGTACGACATCGTCTGCGTCGCCTGTTCCGCTCGTGCGTTCGACAGGTCCTGCCGCGTCTGGTTCAGCTGATTCCACAGGCTGCTGATCTGACTCCGGAGGTTCGCCAGGGCCGCCGCAGTCGCGGCATCGTTCGCGGCTTGCGAGTTCTGCAACGCCGTGATCTGACTCTGCAAGGCCACCAGCTGGTTCTGCAAGGCCGTGATGTTCGCCTGAGCGTCCGAGAGCTGCGCTTGCAACGCCGTGATCTGGGCCTGCAAGGCCGCGATCATCTCCGCCGTCGTTGGGCCGACGGTACCCGACTGGGGGAACGACGGGTGGCTCGAGGTGCCCGCGAGATCCAGGGCCGTGACGCTGTACCAGTACGTGCCGTTCACGAGGCCCGAGTCCAGGTAGGTCGAGGCCGCGGAGCCGAGCGTCACGAGGAGCTGATAGCTCCGCCCTCCATCGGAACTCCGCCAGACGCGGTACGCGGCGACGTCTTTCTCGGGGTCCTTCGACCAGGAGACGGACAAGCCCGTCGTCCCGCTCCGCGCCACGGCGACGTTCGCCGGGGTCGTCGGCGGGCTGTTCCACGCCAGGTTGCCGACACGCCGGTACGTGCCGGTGCTGTCCGTGACGAGGGTCCAGAAGGTCCCGTTCTCGTCGACGGAGACGCTCGGCTGCATGACGGCATAGCCGATCGCGGCGTTCTTGGCGTCGTACCACGTCGCGCCGCCGTCGCCACTCACCGCGTACGTCATCCCGTTCCCGGCGCCCGTGCTGCCCCACACGGCCATCACGTTCGATCCGTATGTCGCGAGGTGGACGTACTGCGGATTGTTGCTGATCGCCGTCGTCTCGAGCGGGAGCTGGGGCGACCACGTCAGCCCGCGGTCCGTCGATTGCGTGTACCAGACCGTCGGCACGCCCAAACTGTAGATCGTCCGGAAGTCCTCCCACGCCATGTGGACGTGGTTCGAGGCGTCCACCGCGATCGCGGCGTTCAGTGCCCACGTCGTCGCGGAGGTGATCGGCGTCGGGACCGACCAGTTGATCCCGTCGTCGGACCACGTGTAATTGAGCACGTAGTGGAAGGCGCTCGAGAAGCTGTACGTCTCAACGAGGAGGTAGAGACGGCCCCCCGAGTCGGATACGAGATGGGAGTCCAGGATGCCGTCCGTCGGCACCTTCTGCTGGGACGCGTTGACCCATAGGGTGAACGAGTTGCCGTTGTTCGTGCTCCGCGCGACCGTCACGTTGTAGAAGGGTCCGTTCTGCTGAATGTACGACACCCAGACGAACCCCTCCGGGGTCGTCGTGACGGACGGGTACAGATCGACCTCGTTGTTGTTCGGTTGGTTCACGCGGACGGCGGGCAGCCACGTGCTCCCACCATCCATGGACTTGCTCACGTACACATCGTAGCTCAGCGCCCCGGACGGGTTCCGAGTCCATGCGACATAGATGTTGCCGGCGTGATCCATTGCGATCGTGGGCGCCCGGCACAAGCAGACGACGTTCGCGAGGTCGTTCACCTGCCGGTCGAAGAGGACCACGGGCGCGTCGAAGAGTCCCCCTCCCGTCGTGAGCTTCGTGATGTTGATGTTCGAAAGGCCGGTGTTCGTGTTCTGCGTGATGTAGGGCAGGTAGAGCACGTTGCCCGCGCCCAGGACGCCACCGAACCAACGGTTGAAGTGGTCCGCGCCGGCGAGGTCCCCATAGTTCGTCCACGTCACCGAATCATGGGTCGCCTTCGCGGGTGGCGCGGCCACGAGGAACGCCGCGAACGCCATCACGAAGACCAACCACAGCACGACCGCTCCGCTGAACCGCTTTTGAGTCTGCATCCGAAGACCCTCTGACGGCCCCGCATCGAGAAAAGGCGGTTTTAATCTTTCGTCGACGAAGAAAATCCGCCACCGCGGCCCTCGTTCGGGATTCGCGGAGGACGCGCGAACGTATTTCACGCGAGGACTCCATGGAGACTTCGCATGGCGGAGCCGGTCCTGAAAGCCCTCGACGTTTGGAAATCGTACGATGGCCGGTCCGACGTCCTGCGCGGCGTGAGCCTCGCCGTCGACGCGGGCGATGCGGTCCTCGTGTACGGCCCGAACGGGAGCGGGAAGACGACGCTCCTCTCGATCCTCGGCGGGCTCGACGTCCCGACACGGGGCTCCGTGGTCCTCGGAGGCCGCGAAATCGCTCGCCTGAAGGAATCGGAGCTTTCAAGGGTCCGCCTTCGCGAGGTCGGGTTCGTGTTCCAGACCCACAACCTGATCGACGACTTGACCGTCGAGGAGAACGTCGCCTTGCCGCTGCGACTCGCCCGCATGCCGTCGGATCCTCGCGTGCCGGAACTGCTCGCGGCGTTCGACCTCGGGCGGCTCGCCACGCGCCGGCCCAAAGAGATCTCCGTCGGTGAGGCGCAACGGGTGGCCGTCGCACGGGCACTCGCGAATGGGCCGAAGATCCTCCTCGCGGACGAGCCGACCGCCGCGCTGGATGCGAAGGGGACCGCTGCCGTGATCGCCGCATTCGACGTCGCGCGAACATCGTTCCGTGCGGCCCTCGTCATCGCGACGCACGACGCCGACGTCGCGGGAATCGCCGCAACGAGATATCGTTTGGACGATGGCACGCTGACACGGACGGGATGAGCCAAAGCCTTATCACGGCCCAAGAAATGCGACGCCGGACGCCCCATGGAGGACGCGCGCGATCGAATGGTGCGGCTCGTCGGGCGCGCGTGGGACCGGGCCTCGAGTCCGCTCTACCGCAACGCATTCTTCCTGATGATCACCTCCGTCGTCGGCAACGGACTCGGCTTCTTCTTCTGGATCGTCCTCTCGAACCGATACCAAACCGTGGACATCGGTGCGGCCATCACGTTGTTCGCCACGCTCAGCTTCCTCGCTTCCCTGGGGCTGTTGGGGCAAGGCACCGGGCTCGTCCGCTACCTTCCGGAGGCCGAGGACAAGGGAGCCCTCGTGAACACCGCGCTCACCGTCACGGGGCTCCTGTGCCTCGGTCTCAGCGTCATCTTCCTCGTCGTCGGTGTTCCGGTGTTCCTCCCAGAACTTTCGTTCGTCCTACGGGATCCGCTGTACGTCCTCACGATCATCGTCTGCACGGTCACCCTGGGCGTCGCACCGATCTTGGATCAGGCCGCGATCGCCGTTCGCCGAGCCGATCTGCAGACATGGCGGAACACAACCTTCGCGGTCCTGAAAATCTACTTCGCGCTGATCATCGTCTCGGTCCTCTCGGGCCGCGCGGGGGTGTTCCTTTCCCTGACGCTTGCGTGGAGCGTGAGCGTCTTGGTCCTCGGTTTCGCGCTCCTCCCGCGGGCGCTCCCCGGGTACGTGCCGCGGCCCCAGCTCCGAATCCAGGCACTCCGACCCATGTTGCGGTTCTCCCTGGGCAACTACGTCGCGGCCGTGATCGGCGCGGGGGCTTCGTCTCTCCCCCTCCCGTTAATCTATGTGGTGCTCGGGAGCAACGCTGGTCCGACCAACGCCGCGTACTTCTACGTCGCTTCAATCGTCGCGGGCCTCCTATTCATCATCCCAGGCGCGGTGTTCACCTCGTTCTACGCGGAGGCGTCCCACGCGGATACGGATCGGCGCGACGCGGAGCGGAGAGCCACGCTCCTCAGCCTCGGTCTCCTCCTTCCCGCGATCGGCGTGATGTTCGCGTTCTCGGAAACGATGCTGCGGTTGTTCGGTGACCCCTTGTACGCGCGCGAGGCGATCACGCCGCTCCGCATCCTGACGTTCGCCTCCATCCCGGTGTTCCTGAACTCAATCCTCGGCACGCGTGTCCGCATCCGGAAGCGCACGCTGCCGCTCATCGTGGCGGCCGCCATCACGACGGTCATCACGCTCGGCCTCGGGTACGTCCTCCTCCAGAATCCGGACTTCGGGATCGACGGGCTTGCGTATGCGACCGTCCTGGGCCAAGCCGTGGCGACCCCATACCTGTACTATGTCGCCCGCGAGTCGTTCGAGGCGATCCCGACCGAACCCATCCTCGCGCCACCTCTGGAGTGAGCGATGGCGACCGTCGCGGCCACGGCCCGGATCGACTCAGCTACGGCGTCCCGATGGACGATCCTCCTCGCGTACCTCGCGGCGGTCATCGTCGCGGAGACGTTCATCGCGATCCCCGGCGGCTCGTTCCAGTCGATCGGCCTCGGCCTCCACATCCTCCTCATCTTCACCCTCATGTTCCTCTCCGTCCTCCTGCAGTCGAAGGACGCGACCCTCGCGGCCCTCGTCGTCGCGGCGAGCCTCGCCTCCCTCGTTCGCGTGTTCTCCCTCGCCGTACCTCGATATCCATTCGTCACCCCCCCGGAGACGAACCCGCTGAACACGCTCCCGTGGCTCGCGCTCGTGAGCGTGCCCCTCCTCGTGTCCGTCGCGACGGTCGCCTACGTGCAGGGGCTTCGGCCCCGCGATCTCGGGCTGCGGTTCGAGCGGTGGATCGACATCCCGCAGCAGACCGCGGTCGCGATGACGGGGATCCCCCTCGGGCTCCTCGAGTTCTTCATCCTCAGGCTCCCGCCGTCTCAGAAATGGGTTCCCGGGATTACGTTGGGCAACCTCGTCCTAGGAGGGCTCGCAATCTTCTTTGCGACCGGCCTATCGGAAGAACTCATCTTCCGGGCAATCCTCCTGAAGCGCGCGGTCGAGGGCCTCGGGGAACGGGCCGGCCTCCTGTACGTGACCGCAATCTTCGCGTCGCTCCACATCTTCTTCCTCAACGGCATCGACCTCGTCTTCGTCTTCGCGGTCGGGTTGTTCTACGGCATCGTGGTGCTCAAGACGAAGAACCTCTGGGGCGTCATCGTGAGCCACAGCCTCGGGAATGTGATCCTGTACCTCGTCGCGCCTTTTCTCTGGTTCGGTTGACAGTTTGGTGTCGACGAACCTAGGTACGCATTCATATACTATAGGTATTCATACCTGATGCATGCGCGGTTCGAGGGAGAGCGCCCCGACCCGGAAAGGTCCGACACTCCAGACCCTGGAGATGGTGGAGTCCGTCCTCCGGAGACAAAGCAAGCCTGTCAGCTTGAACCGCATTAAGGAGCTCCTCCCGCGTAAGGTCATGCATCCGACCCTCCGGATGGCGATTGAACACTACAAACGACTCGGATGCGTCGCTGAGGGCTCAAAAGGCGTCATGTGGGTTTTCAACGAGAATCCCGACTTCTGGAAGGCCACAGCGAGATGGGAGAGGCGGTGAGGGTGAGCTGCCCCGGTTCAATGTTCGCGCGGTCCTCATGGGACCTCGCGCGGTAGCGGCTGAGTCGTTTCTTGAACCCAAGCAAAGGAAGAAGCTCGCGTGGTGGACACACCGGCTAAATGGAGACCCCTTCGCAGGCGACCAGATCCCGAAAAGCAGGATTCCGGCGGGCCTCGCGACGCGATCGGGCTTTACGACGAGGTTGACGAATGCTTGGCGATCCGAGCTCCCGCTTGCGTTTCGCGGAATCTACACCGTGCAGGGCCATCCAGCGACCGGCGTCGTCGTAATGATCCTCGAAATCCTCTCCCACAGGGAATACGAGCGCCTGTTTGGATATCGATAGATGAACGCGGATGGCAGCCGGCTTCTTCGGGGAAGCGGCAGCGGATGAACTTCCCCTACGGAAGTACTCGGTCACGATCGCCGGTATGTCCGGCTCGCTGGCCGGAGCACCCTCCCGACCCAGTACGAAACCAGGGGGACGTACCACACGTACAGCCGGGTGGGGACCCCGAGGAGGGTCCATTCCCAGAATTGGGGCGCGATCGAGACGGCCACCAAGACCGCCAAGACCACCAACCGGTTTCTCCCGTTGCGGAACAGTTCGGCCAGGTCCCGCGCGACGAGCTTCTTCTCCTCCAAACTAATCACATGAGCAAAGGCCGCCAGAATCACCATGATCCCCGCGAGGTCCACGGTGAACAGCGTTGACGAGTAGTTCCGCAAGGCAGACGATTCAGCGGGGCTCAATGCTGGGTTGACGAGCTCCACGCTGTTCAGCAAGTACGGAACGAGCGCGACGAGGAGAAGGAGCGCGACGTTGAGGAACATGATCGACTTCGTCTCCGCAGGGAGCACGGACATGTAGGTGGTGTAGATGATCCAGGCCGTGATGAGAACGAGGAAGGTGAAGCCGAACGCGAGGATGTGGCTGTTGATTTCCCCCGAGCTGACCGGCGCGTCCGCGATCAGCCCGATCGCCCCAATCGAGAGGGAGAGCCCGAAGATGAGGTCAGCGAGCGTCTCGATTCGCGGACGAGGACGCCGGTCGCTCAGCGACGGCTCCATGCGCCTCCTTGGACGAACACCGCAGTCGGGTCGTTCTCGAAGCTCGCCACGACTGACCGAGGGACACGGCAGCCGCTACTTGAAGACCGCGCTCCGCGGCCTTGGAGTGGATACAGGATACGCGGCCCTAGGCCTACAGCACTTCGAGGACCTTCACCGCGACGATGAAGGCGAACGCGACAAGAAGCGGCGCGATCGGGACCAGGAGCGTGTGGGAGAGAATCCTCGAACGCGGGCTTCCGGTCTCCTCCGCGTGGGCGCTTGTCAGCTCGCGCATGATCAGGAAGAGGATGAGGGAGGCCACCGCGGCTGCGCCGAACGTCCCAGCGAGAAACGTTGACGTGACCGTGAC
>Ga0209806_1000994_pt1 | contig 19109 bp, 11 predicted proteins | sample GraSoiAngelo_152_FD_186166 | JGI IMG/M metagenome (GOLD analysis project Ga0209806, IMG submission 186166) | Grasslands soil microbial communities from the Angelo Coastal Reserve, California, USA - 14_1009_12_30cm (SPAdes) (version 2) | ecosystem: Environmental > Terrestrial > Soil > Grasslands ... | reverse complement strand
AGAGGCAGCGTTGCTCGGACGAACGCATGACTCGAAACTAAAAGTGCGTGCGTGGTTGAAAACAGAACGCGATCGCCCGCTGCGTTATTGCGTCGAAATTCGGCATCCCAGTTTTCTCGTGTCCGATTTTTTAGAACTGTTGCGCAAATTCAATGTGGCGTTCGTTTTCGCCGACACCGCCGGAAAGTGGCCGTACGCCGAAGATCTAACGGCCGATTTCGTTTATTGCCGTCTCCATGGCGACACCAAGCTCTATACCAGTGGGTACAGCGAAAGCGCGCTCGATTGGTGGTCAGCGCGACTGAAACTCTGGCGCCAAGGAAAGCAACCGGCCGACGCAAAACTTGTCGCCGGCAAAACGAAGGCCGCGGGCACTGGATTTGCCGCCGCCGAGAAGAGCACGCTGGAGCTGGGTTCGTGCATCGTCCTGAGCGCCCTGGGCCTCGGCATGCAGTTCGGCCGCTGGCCCGTCTGGTCGGCGCTGGTCGCAGTGGGCGGCTACCTGACGTGGGTCGTCATCTACTCCGAGGCGACGGTTCAGGCCAGGCGGCGTTGGGCCCTTCCCCGCCACCCGGCCCCCGCCGCCCTGGGCTCAGAAGAGACGGCCTCTTCGCCACCACAGGAACAGATACCCACCTAGCCCGCTGGCCACGACCGATCCGAGCAGGGTCCCCATCAGTGCCGTGTTGCGGTCGGACCCGGATCCCGCCAAGTAGGCTGCGGGTTGCACCGCCCTCGCCGACGGCGAGGCCGGCGAAGACGGGGACGGATCGGCTGACGGTGACGGTTGCTCCGGCGCCAGAGAGGCCGCTGCCGGTGGAGGTCCGCCCGGCATCCTGTCGGATCCGGCGCCCTTGCCGGGGTTCGATGCGCCGGGGGGAGCCGGTGCGGGCGGCGGCGCTTTGGCCGAGATTTTCGCCACGACTCCCGTCCACGTTCCGCCGGCGGAGTCATGCACCGTCAGCGTTGGATGGAATTCTCCGGCGCCGTAGGAGTGCGTTGCCGATGAGCCGGCCGCCGTGGTGGTGTCGCCAAAGCCCCACGTGTAGCTGTACGGGGCCAGTCCGCCGCTTGCGGACGCGGTGAAGCCGACCAGAAGAGGCGCCTCACCTGCGGCAGGCATGGCGGTCGTCGAGATGCTGAGCGCGGGATAGACGGTCAGCTGAACACTGGCCTGCGAGGTCACCCCGTGACTGTCGGTGACCGTCAGGCGCGCGCTGTAACTGCCGGCCGAGGTGTAGGTGTGGTTGACCGAGCTCTGGCTCGATGTGGTCCCATCACCAAGGTTCCAGGCGAAGGTGTACGGCGGCGTGCCGCCGGTCAAGGAACCGCTGAGGGCCGCCGCCATGGGCGCATCACCGCTCGACGTGGCCGACGCGGCGGACGCCACGAGCGGTCCCGCCGCCACGTTGACGGTCAGCGGCGCGACCGGAACGACGGAGCCGTTGGCGTCGGTGACCATGAGCGAAACGGTGAACGTGCCCGGTACGCCGTACGAGTGCGCCGGGTTCTGGCTGATCGATGTGGCGCCGTCGCCGAAGGCCCATCTATAGCTGAAGGGGGCCTTGCCGCCCGACGTGTTGGCGGTGAAGGCGACGGGAAGCGGAGCTGTGCCGCTGCCAGGCGAAACCGAATCCGAGGCGGTCAGCGTGGGCGACACGTCCACCGTGGCCTGTGCAGCCGCGGAGTGGTTCTGCGCGTCCGTCACCGTCAGCGTGGCCGTGTACGTGCCGGCCGTGACGTAGAGGTGACTTGGATTCTGGGCGTTCGAGGTGGTGCCGTCGCCCAACGACCATGTAAAGGAGTAGGGAAGCGTCCCGCCGCTGGCGGAACCGAAGAAGGCGGCCGTCACGGGCGCGTCCCCCGCGGTCGGCGCGGCGCCTGCCCTCGCAGAGAGCGGGCCGGACACCGAGATGGGTCCGACGTTCGCCTGGACCTTGCCTCCGACGGCATCCGTGACGGTCAGCGTGGCGGTGAAGATGCCGGCGGACACATAGGTGTGACTCGGGTTCTGGGTGTTGCCGGTCGCACCGTCAGCAAAGGTCCACTGGTAGCCATACGGCGCTACGCCGCCCGAAGCCGACCCTGTGAAGTTGACCGCGACCGGCGCGCTCCCGGAGATGGGCGATGCGTTTGCGGTCGCGACCGGACCTGTATGCACCGTGATGACGACGTTCGCCGATGCGCTCTGTCCGGATGCGTCGGTTGCCGTGAAGACGGCCGTGTATGTGCCGGCCGCACTGTAGAGGTGGCTCGGACTCTGCACGCCGTGAGACGTCGCTCCGTCGCCGAAGCTCCACGCGTATGTGTACGTTGGCGTCCCGCTCGAGGCGAGGCCGCTGAAGTTGATGGTCAGAGGAGCATCACCTGTAGTGATGTTTGAGGAGGCGGTTGCGGATGGCGGCGGATTGACCGTGACGGCGAGGCTCGCATTCGCCATGTGTCCCACGCCGTCGAGGACGGTCACCTGTACGGTGAAGACGCCTGTCGCGGCGTAGGTGTGCGTTGGATTCACGTTTCGCGACGTGCTTCCGTCGCCAAAGTCCCATGTGTAGCCGAAGGGTGACGTCCCACCGGCGAGCGTCGACGTGAACGCGATGTTCGTCTGGACGTCAGCCGCCGAAGGATTTGCCGCAACAATCAATGTGGGCTCGGGGGCAACCGCTACGTTGACGGACGACTTCGCCGTCACCCCGGCGGAGTCCGTGACTGTCACGGTCGGGGCATAGCTGCCCGCCGCCGCGTACACGTGATTCGGATTCTGAGTGGTGCTGGTTGCACCATCCCCGAAGGCCCAGCTGTAGGTGTATGAGCCTGCGCCACCAGTCGCCGAGCTGTTGAAGCTCACCGTGACGGGCACATCGCCCGATGTCGGCGAGCCGCTTGTCGACGCGACAAGGGTGGACCTCACTGTTATGGCAGCCGTGGACGCCGAGGCCTGTACTCCGCGCGCGTCAGTGACCACAACTGTCGCCGTGTAAGTGCCGGCGCCGGTGTATGTGTGGCTGGGATTCCGGCTGGTCGACGTGCCTCCGTCGTTGAAGTTCCAAGCGAATGAGTAAGGCGCGAGGCCGCCGCTACCGCTGCCGGTGAAGCTGACGGCCAGAGGCGCGCTGCCAGATGTCGGACTCGCTGCTCCACTCGCGCTCAACGGCGTCGTCGGAGTGGATGAAGGCGAGGGTGAAGGTGTGGACGTAGGCGAGGGAGTTGGCGTCGGCGAAGGTGACGGCGAGGGCGAGCCCGAACCGTTGATCGATTGCGAGTTGATCGACTGCACCGCTGCAACGTTGCCCGGCTGGTTGATCATCTGCGCTCCGAGGTAATCCCACGCGTACACCCAGTAGCCGATCGCGCCCTGGTTCTTCCAGTGATCGAACTGAGCCTGGATCTCCGTCGGCGTCGGCCAGCGCCACGGACTTGCGCTGAAGTCCTGGATGATGAACTCCCAGTTCGTCAGGCCGGCAGCGTGGATCTGCTGCACGGCGCTGTCGATCGCCGAGTAATCGCACGGTCCGCTCTCGCATGGATACACATCGAACGCGAGGATGTCGACCGTTCCCTTCATCGTTACGGCGTTTCTCACTGGGTTACCGACCTGAAACTGGTCATCGGCGACCCAGGTTTTCGCCGTCGGGTCGGCGCCATGCACCGCTTGCGTGATGGATGCATAGACCGCGGCGGCATTGCAGCCGAATGCAGTCGGCTCGTCGCCGATCTCATAGCGAAGGCCGCTATAGCCGGCGCTGACGTTGGCCTGCACCATGGCGGCGACGGCCGCGTTGCTCAGCGTCTGAGCACATGTGTTGTTGTCATACGCGGGGACCCAGACCATGCCCTTGATTCCGTTCGCCGCCTGCGCGGCGGCGCCGTCCTGGACTCCTCCGTCAGTTGAAGCGTTGAATCCCGCCGCATGCATCGCCGCGTAGTCCGTCGAGGTGTAGCGGAAGATGCCGCGCGTGCCGGCCGAAGGAGCGGGCACCGGGCTCGGTGATGGACCTGGTGATGTGGAAGGGCTCGGTGACGGCAACGCGGTCGGCGTCGGCGTCGGAGAAGGACTCGGTGAGGGCGAGGGGCTCGGTGGAGGCGGTGGTGGGGGCGCCGCACCGGTGAGCAGAGGCAGGATGTCGCCGACGTTGGTGCTGGCCGAGCTGCCGAGCAGCGGCACGCCGTAGGCCTCTTCCAGGCCGCGCAGCGTTCCGTACTCGTTGCCGCCGTTGGCTGCCGTGCCGTGCGCGGAGCCGATGACCAGGGTCAGGACCTGTTCGGTCGACGCGCCTTCGTCCCAGGTGATGATGATCCTGCTGCCTGGCGTCCCGGTCCACCAGCTCGAGGCTTTGACCTGATTGACCAGACCTTGCAGAAAAGCGTCGCCCTGGGCCGGCGTGCCGTTGTGCATGTCGTTGATGATGTTCGGCGACACCCACATGAAGGGCGGCGCCGTGCCGGCGTTCAAGTCGGCGGTCAGCTGCGGGTACGGGACGTCGCGGTTGCACTGCGCCGGGTTGTTGCGCACCGAGTTGAAGTACATGAACGGGTTGTGGTTGACGTCGTAGTTGGCCGGGCCAAACTGATCTGTCAGGTCACATGCGACCGGCATGTCCTCCATGTAGGCCTTCCATGCGATGCCCGCGGACGCGAGCGAGTCGGTGAACTGCGGGCCGGCGTACGTCCCATCCTGAGGCGTCGTATCCGGCGGGTTGTTCTGGATCGAGCCGGAGACAAGGCCAAGATAGTTCGGCAGGCTCGGATGGCTCAGATCCGTCGTGCTCACAGATCCGTTCGCGGCCACCTGTGCGTTGACGAAAGGCATCGATGCATTGCCAACAATCTGTTCGTAGCTGGTGTTTTCCATCAACACCATCAATACGTGGGGCTGTATGGCTGCTACGAGGGGCGGTTTGGCTGCGGCCTGCGCCCCAAGCCCGAATGGCATGAGGAGCAAACCCAGGAGCGCCGCGGCTCCGATGACGGCAAAGACTCGAAGGCTCGCCGGCGTTTTTGCTACCGCGCTCACGTGAGCATGGCTCCGCAATGCTCGAATGGAAATTCGCGCATGTCGATCTACCCCCGGAACGCCGACGTCGGTCAGCGCTTGATCGCTTGGAGCTCCTCTCGCTGATCTCCAACTTCTTGAACGACCGAAGTTCGTCGTTCTTGCGTTATCTACTCTCCGTCCCCGGCGAGTAAATACCCTTTGGCCCGCAAGGCCATCTGCAGTTCTAACCCATTTGGGGCCTAGTGCGCAAGTCCTGGACCTGATCTTTTTTACTCAGGGCAACATGCAGAGGCATATGGGACGACTGACCTAGAGACATCGGGAAGCTCCATTCCATCGTCCCGATTGCGTCTGGGACAGGGCTCAACGCGATGCCCTTCTTCCCTAATGGAATCTCGATCGACTTCGCATACGCTCGTCGAGTTCCACATGAATCGTCTTCTTCACGTTCCCCAATCGATGCAGCAAAGAGAGCGCAGATAACAGATGGCACTGCAGGAAGTCGCACGTCGCGTGTTGCTCGGCCACTGGATGGTCATCGCCAGCCTGGTCATCGCATGCATGGCCGGCGTGACGGTGATTCATCTCCGCGAAGCGCCGACCTATACCGCGTCCACTCGCCTGGTGCTCGACGCCCCCGCACCCACTTCGCTGACGGAGGCAACCGCCATCGCCGACGGAGCGAAGGCCATCGTGACCAGCCCATCACACGTCAGCACCGCGCTGAAGAACGCCGGCGTGGTGCGCGATCCGGTTGCAGTCATTCGCAACATCACCCTGGCCCCGGGAGGCACATCAGGTGTGCTTCAGCTCTCGTACCAGGACTTGAATCCCGAGGCTGCGGCAGCGATCGTGAACGCTCTCGCCGACGACCTGATCCAGACACGGCTTGCGGTCAGCCCAGCCGCGCAGCGTGCCGCGCTCGACGACCGGATCAGTGTGGCAATCGACCAGATCACCAAACTCGATCAGAAGATCGCCTCGCTGAACGATCAGCTTCAGGCGCTGCAGGTCGATCCCGCCAACGCGCAGACCGTCGCCGTTCGCGCGCAGATTCTCGCCTACCAGATCAGCGCGGACAGCAACCAGCGCGCCGCGCTGACACAGCAAGAGCTCCAGCTCGAGTCGGAACGCAACAGCCTCGTTGAGAGAGGCTCGGTTCCCAATCCATCGGTGATCGACAAAGCCCTCCCTCCATCCCATCCCGATCCGTCGCGCCTGCCCATCGACCTCGGACTGGCGCTCGTGATCGGCGTGATACTTGGCGTCGCGGTCTCCTCCGTGCTCGAGATCTTCGGACCGACTCTCGCGAGCGCCGAAGCCATCGCAGCTGCTCTGGAGACGCCTCTGCTGGGCTGGCTGTCGGAACCGACGGGAACCCTGCGCGACCGGCTTGCGCTGGCAGCGAGCGCAGCCGATGTGAGCGCCGTCGAGCTGCTTGGCGTCGGCAACATTCCGAGTCTCAGCGCGCTCGCACGGAGCATGGAAGTGCCCGGTCAGGGTGAGGGAAAGGGACTCGCGATCTTCTCCGCCGAAGACGCGCCGCCCGCCTATCGCAACGGTCCCGCGTCACCCTCTTCCGGTTTTGTTCTGGTTACGCCAGAGCGAATCCGCAGAGCCGCGCTGGCCCCCGCACGGAATCTCCTCACCATCAGCGGGCGGCCGCTGCTCGGCGTCATCGTCCACATGCCAGACCGGCCGGCCGAGCCGACGGACCTGCCCAGGCCGCCGCGCAAAGCGTCGCCCCGCCTGGCGGTCATCGACCGCGATGGCGATCCGCTGCAGGGCATGAGCCGCGAGATCGCGTCCGATCTGTGGGGTGGCCGTTGAAGCTGGTCCAGCCCGAGTCCAGCTCTCAGCCTCGGATTCCATTTGCCAAGGCTGAGATAAGCGCCGAGGCGCAGGCCGCGTCGGCCCGGGTGCTTGCCTCCGGCTGGATCACCACCGGCCCCGAGGTCGTCGAGTTCGAGCGCGACTTCGCGGCGTTGGTCGGCGCCGAGCACGCGATCGCCGTCTCATCGTGCACCGCGGCGATTGAAATCGCGCTGCGCGCCCTGCGCCTTCCGCGCGGCGCCAAGGTCCTCACCTCGGTGATGACCTTCTGCGGCGCGGTGCACGCAATCGTGCATGCCGGGCTGGAACCGGTTCTCGTCGACATCAATGCAGGAACGTTGATGCCCGACGCAGACACTGTCGCGGACGCGGTCCGCCGTGTCGGACCCGTGGACGCGATGGTCGTCATCCACTTCGCGGGTTTTCCGGCCCCGGTCGAGGAGATGGCGGCCGCGGCCGGTCTTCCCCTTTCACGAGTGGTGGAAGACGCCGCGCATGCAGTTGGGACCAAGGTCGGAACCGACTGGGTCGGCACGCTGAGCGCGGCGACGTGCTTCAGCTTCTACGCCACGAAGAACCTGCCGATCGGCGAGGGCGGAATGATCACGACCGACGACAGCGATGTGGCCGCATACGCGCGGCAGGTTCGCATCCACGGCATGAGCCACGACGCGTGGAAGCGATACCTCCCGGGCGCCGGCTGGCGATACGGAGTGGAGGTTGCGGGCATCAAGGCGAACATGACCGATGTCCAGGCGGCGATCGGGCGGGGGCAACTGCAGCACTTTCTCGACTGGCAAGATCGCCGCCAGGGACTTGCCGAAGCCTTCGACCGGCGGCTCTCGCGAATCGCAGGATTGACGGGGCCGCAGTGGCCGGACCAGGGGCTGCACGCGTGGCACCTGTACGTGGTTCAGGTCATGCCTGAGTTTGGGATCGGCCGCGATGAGTTCATCAGCCGCCTGGCCGAGCGCGGCGTCGACTGCTCAGTGCATTTCATCCCACTCCACCATCAGCCATATTTCGAGCAGCTTCTGGCGACCCAGGCCCCGCAGAGCTTTCCGGTCGCCGACGCAGTCTTTCCCAGGATCGTGTCGCTTCCTTTCTATCCCGGCTTGACCGACGACATGGTCGATCGTCTCTGGGAAGAGATCGACGGGCTGCGCGAGTCAGCAGCGCGAGAACCGCGGCTGGCGCAGCTTCGGGTGACGGCCTGATGGCGCTCGAAATCGCGGCCAGCGTCTTCGAGCAAAACGACGCGCCGGCGCCGCGTCGCGCGAGGCGAGTCGGCGCCCTTCGCACGATCATCATCGGCGCCGGCGAGGCCGGCAAGACGCTGGCTCGCGACCTTCGGCGCACGCCTGAGTACGGGCTTCTGCCTCTCGGATTTCTCGACGACAATCCTTCCGCGAAGGGACCCGCCGGAATCCCGATCTTGGGAACCACGTTGGAGCTCGAGTCGATCGCGGCTGCGTTCGATGTCGATGTCGCGGTGGTCGCCATTCCGTCCCTAAGCCCTCAAAACATTCGAAGACTCGCGCAGTCGGCGAGCGCTGCGGGGGTGAGCGTCCGCTACCTGCCATCTTTCGGCGCGGCTCTCGAACGCGACGCGCGCATCAGCGACCTGCGCCGGCTCAGAGTCGATCGGCTTCTCGGGCGGCAGGAAGTGCACGTCGTGCGCACCGCGTCACGCGCCGTGGTCGAGGGGAAGCGCGTCCTCGTGACCGGCGCAGGCGGCTCGATCGGAAGCGAGCTGTGTCGGCAGATCAGGTCATTCCGACCGGCGGCCCTGTATCTCCTCGACCACGACGAGTCAAACCTGCACCGGCTTCAGATGGAGCTCGACGGCCAGGCCCTGCTCGACAGCGATGAGCTGTTGATCGCGGACATCAGGGACAGCCACCGGATCAAGCAGCTCTTCGAGGACCTGAGGTTCGAGGTCGTGTTCCACGCGGCCGCACACAAGCACCTGCCACTTCTGGAGCGCAACCCCTGTGAAGGAATCAAGTCCAACGTCATGGGCACCAGGCACCTGGTGGAGGCCGCGGTCGAGACGGGGGTCGAGCGATTCATCCTGATCTCGACGGACAAGGCCGCAGATCCGATATCGATTCTTGGTGCGTCGAAGCGAGTGGCCGAGATGATCGTGCAGGCGCACGCCGGCGGGTTCACGAGATTTGCGTCGGTGCGCTTTGGCAATGTCCTCGGCAGTCGCGGCTCATTCCTGTCGGTGCTGTCGGAGCAGATCGAAAAAGGCGAAGCCGTGACCGTCACACATCCCGACGTGACGCGATTCTTCATGACTGTCGAAGAGGCCGTGGGGTTGGTCATCGAATCCGCCAGCATGGCGGAGCTCGGCGAGACCTTCGTGCTCGACATGGGAGAGCCGGTGCGCATCGTCGACCTGGTCCACAACTACGCGGCGCAGTTCAACCTCCATGAAGGCGACTTCGTGATCAGCTACACCGGACTGCGCGGGGGCGAGAAGCTCAACGAAGCTCTCTTCAGCGAGAGCGAGCAGCGCCTGCGCACCGAGCATCCGCGGATCTGGGCTGCCATGCCCGCCGCGCCAACGGCTGATCTCGATGTGGTCATCGATCGCCTCATCGAGGCCGCGTCCTTCAACCGCAGCGCGGTCGTGCGCCAGCACCTTGCCGAGCTCCTACCCGCGTTCAGTCGCACGCCCACCGCCGCAGCACCGGCGCTCGCCGCTCCGTATCCGGACGGATTCTGATGCTCCGCGTCGCACAGGTGATCACCCGATTCATCGCGGGCGCTGGCGGGGTGGCCTTGCGAGGCGCCGTAGCGCTCGACCCGGACAGGTATTCGGTCACGGTTCTGTCCGCGCCCGGCGGTCCGCTTCTTGCCGAGGCGGAAAGGGCCGGCATCGAGGTCGTCCGGCTCGCCCACATGCGCCATGAGATCAATCCGCGCGAGGACTACAGAGCCCTTGCAGAGCTGACGCAAGAGCTGCGGGCGCGAAATTTCGACGTCGTGCACACCCACAGCAGCAAGGCCGGCGCTCTGGGACGAATCGCGGCGCGCCGGGCCGGCGTGCCGGCGATCGTCCACACCTTTCACGGCTTCCCCTTTCACAACCGTCAGGCGTGGCCTCTTCGCGCGACCTACATCCAGGTCGAGAGAAGACTGGGCCGCATCACCGATCGATTCCTCGCGGTCGGCGGCGCCGTAGCGGCCGAAGCCATTCGCCTCAAGATCGCGCCGGCGGAACGGGTTCGCGCCATCGCCAGCGCGATCGATCTCGACATTCCAAAGGCGACGCAGAGCAGCCGCGCGTTGGCTCGCCGCCGCCTCGGACTGTCGGATGACTCGCTGGTCGTCGGAACCGTGGGCAGGCTCGCGCCGCAGAAGGCGCCCGCCGACATGGTTGCGGCCTTCGAAGCGCTTGGTCGCAGGGACGTCGCCTTCATATGGATCGGCGATGGACCGCTGGCGGAGGCCACACGGGCATTGGTCGCCCGCAAAGGAATGGAGGATCGGTTCGTCCTGCTGGGCGAGCGAGACGATGTTGCGACGCTGCTGCCTGCGTTGGACGTCTTCGCGCTCGCGAGTCACTACGAAGGCCTGCCGTGCTCGGTCGTCGAGGCCATGACTTGCGGGATACCCGTTGTCGCCACCGCGGTCAACGCAGTCCCCGAAGTCGTGATCCCCGGCCGGACGGGCTTGCTCGTGCCGCCCGGCGAGCCCGCGCTGCTCGGCAAGGCGGTCGGCTATCTGCTCGATCACCCGAACGAGGCCATGCGCATGGCGCAGGCCGCCCGCACGCAGCTCGGCGATCGCTTTCACCCGGCCGTGCTCGGCCGCGACCTGGAGGAGACGTACGAGCTGGCGCTCAACGGCTCGTCGCCGGCGATGACGCCGCCGCTCGGCATGGTGGCCCATGCGTAAGCAGATGCTGACCACCGCGGGCGAGCGCATTGCGATCGACTGCGACCTGCCGTGGGTCGATGAGCTCATCGACGAGGCGACGGCCGGCGAACGCCGTAACGCCGACACCGAGCGGGCAACGCTGGCCGTGCGCGTCGAGTCCTCGAGCCGGCCCTTCCACACGACTGCCTGGGAGCCGGTGACGCGCGGCGCATGGAGGCGAGCTAAAGAGGTGGTGCTGGAAGACGTCTGCGGGTCAGGTTTTGACCTGCGGCTCGCAAGCGGCGCGGAGCGCATGGACTTCACCTATCGCTGGCGGCCCAAGCTGCGCGGCCAGGTCGTCGCGCGCCTCCTCCCCTCTCGCTTCATCCTGCTTGCCCGGGCGGCGCTCCTTCAGTATCCCGCCATGTGGCGCGCGAGCCTGCGCGACCGCGCTCCTCTTCATGCATCGGTCTGCACCGCGGGCGACCTGCGGCCGCTCCTGGCCGGTCCCGGAGGGGTTGGCAAGTCGACCCTCCTCATGCAGGAGATCGCGGTCGGCGGAGTCGCCATCTGCGACAACATCTGCGTCAGCGACGGAAGCACAGCCTGGGGCCTGGTCGAGCCGGTGCGCGTTGAAGGCGGGTCAGGGCGTGCGATGCCCCACGGACGTGTCGAGCGACAGCTGACCAGACGCGTCCCGGCGCTTGTGCCGGACATCATCGTTTCGCTGCGCCGAGGCGAGGACAGCGTCGCGGTTGTGAAGCCGTGCGACCCTGCCACCGCGGCCCGTTCGCTGATCACCGGGACATTCATCGCGGGCGAGCTTCGCCGTTACTGGAGCTTCGCGGCCACGCTGACAGCCGCGACCGGGTTGGGACCCGCGCAGGCGCCGGTCGAGGAGATCGCGGAACATCTGGCGGCTCGGCTGCCGGCAGTTGAGATCGTGCTTCCGAACCGGCCGGGTCTCCGCCTCTCGGAGCTTCTCAACCGCGTGGAGGCGATCGCGTGAGCAGCGAGCTGCTTACCGAAGACTGGCAGCTCGAGTCAGAGGAAGCTGAGTTTCAGCCCCGCATCTTCGACAGCCGGGATCATCCGGTTCGCGCGGACTCGCTCGCGCTGCTGAGGAGCGGCATCACGGACATCGACCTGGCAGCACCGCCGGCGGTTCTGCCCGACTTCTATCACAAGGCCCTGATGGAGATGCCTTCGAGCATCGCCGTGGCGACGCGCGAGACCATCCGGCCGATCTTCACGAGCGCCGCGCTGAACTGCGGCATGGCGCTTGCCGCCCTGGACATCGACAGGCCTGACGAGGCCGCGATCCGCGAGTTCTACGACGGCATTCGCTCCATACACCCATATCCGCCCAGCTACAAGCCGGTGCTGTCCGCCGGCGAGGTCATCCGCTGCGCCGTCGAGGGTGCCCGTTTTGCCGTTGACCGCTACGACCTCGACCCCTCCGAGCTGGACAGGATCGAGGAAGGAGGCCGCCTCGACGTCGAGCCATTCGGCGGCGAGCCGCGAGTCCGCAGCGAGCTTTCCTGGATGGCCACACAGCTGTCGCGCATTCGGTTCGGCACCGTCGGGCCGAGCACCCACTTCGTGGAGCTGCAGCAGGTCGAAGAGGTTCTGGACCAGGAAGCTGCGCGCAAGCTCGGACTTCACCTCGGCCAGATCACGATGCAGTACCACGGCGGCGACGGCGTGCTCAACATCCAGATGGGCCAGCGATTTGGACGCCGCCTGGCCGGCTCGAGGGCCCTCCGCGTCGTGATGGGCGTCCAGAAGCCGATGTACCAGCTCGCTTCGGTTCGCTCGCGCCGCCAGCTGAAGGAGCGAATGTCACTTTACTTCTCAAAGGGCTGCCCGCCCGTCCCGCGCGATAGTGAAGAGGGCGAGCGCCTGATGCTCGCGAATGCCGTCGCGATGAACTACGGCTTTGCCTACCGCCAGGCGACCTACTCCACCCTGCGCTCCACGGCGCAACGCGCCTTCGGGGCCAGGATGAATTTGATCGTCGACTCTCCTCACAACACGATCTACGACGAGACGATCCGGGGAGAGGCTGCCGTGGTCCACCGCCACAACAGCGCGCGGGCCTTCCCCGCGTCGAGGATGCAAGGCCACCCCGTGTTCGGGGAGACCGGGATGCCGCTCTTGCTGCCCGGCACCAACCGAACCTCGTCCTTTCTATGTGTGGCCGCCGAGGGCGCGCATCAATCCCTGTACTCGGCGTCGCACGGGACGGGGAGCATCATCACCGACTTCGCGCGGCGCGGACTCTCGGGGACCGATCCACTCGGCCACACGACGCTGCGTTTCCGCTACCAGGACCGAACCGCCACCGTCGTTCCGCACCTGGACGACAACGGCGTCAAGGAAGGCCTCCGGATTCTCGTGGCCAGCGACCTCGTCAGACCTGTGGCTCGCCTCCGGCCATTCGCGGTCCTGAACTAACCGTGAGCGCGTCTCGCAGCACGGACAGCCTGGAATTCCGGCTGCACAAGATCCATCAGCGGCACCGCCGAGAATTCATCCGGCAGCTCGTGACCATGGCGTTCTGGAGCGTCGGCCTGCTCGCCATGCTCGCCTTTGTCGTGGCGCTTGCGATCGGTACCGTTTCGAGATGATCGCGTCCTGGGCTCGTGCCGGCCTCGGGCCGACCCCAGTCCGCACGGCGATGGGAATCCGAGTCCCGCGGTGGGTGCTGGTGCCTGTCGCCCTCGGCGTGGCCGCTCTTCCCCTGCTCAAGCCGTCCGGGCCGGGCAACTCTTCTCCGGTGGACATCTATTTCGCGATCAGCATCGGCGTGGCGATCCTGTGGGCAGGCCTGGCGGCGCAGGACCTGCGCCTGCCGTACGCGCTGGCGACGGGAATTTTCATGGTCGGCGGCGCGATTGGCGCGCTCGCGGGCCCGTATCCCCGCGAGGGCCTGCTGGCGCTCGTCCAGGACCTCGTCCTGCTGCTGTGGTGCGGCGTCCTCGTCAACACGGCTCGCTCCCCGACCGCTTTCAAGTGGATCGTCCGGGCCTGGGCGTGGAGCTCGGTCGCCTGGGCTTTGCTCCTGTTCGCCGGCGTCGCCACCGGCAACGCTGCAATCGCCGGCGTATCTGATCGCACCGGGGTTCGCGCGTCGCTGACGTTTGGGGACCCAAACTACGCCGCCAACTACTTCTTCCTGTCCTTCATGGTGGTGATGGCCACCCGCACGCCACGCAACCGGCTGCTTCGCCTTGCCTGCTGCGGCGCGCTGCTCGGTGCTCTCGCGCTCACCGGCTCCAACGGTGGGCTGCTTTCGTGCGCGGTGGGAGTCAGCGTGGTCGTCCTCTTTTATGTGGCGCGACGGTGGGGCACGCTTCCGCTGGTCGCCACAGCGAGCTTCGCCCTCGTGGCCGCGCTCATCGTCCTGGCCATGGCGCAAGCGCTGCCGATCGAAGCGATCGCCAAGGACAGCGGCATTCCCCTGCTCCGGGATTCGATCGGCCGTAGCTCACAGAGCGCCCAGGAGCGCCAGTGGTTGATCACGGAGACGATCGATCTCTACAAGCAAGGCGTGCCTTGGGGCCTCGGACCAGGCTCGACCAAACCGCTGCTCCAGACCCAGCTGGCGCCCTACGCCTTCCAAACGCATGACGATTACATCGAATCGATCGTCGAGCGCGGGCTGATCGGCGCCTTTGGCCTGCTGGTGCTCATCGGATCGGTGGGCTGGCGGACATGGTCCGTGGCCGCCAAACCGCTGAGCGCGGAATTCGCAGCGATCTTTCCTCGCACCTCCCCGCTCGCCGGGGCTGTCGCTGGGCTTGCCGTGTCGGCCTCGTACTACCAGATTCTTCATTTCCGCCACGTCTGGACGTTGCTCGCCATCATCGCCGCTCTATTCGTCTGGGGCAGACGGCGGCCTTGATGAGGCAGCTCCTGCGGGCCGATCGGCGGCCGTTCGTCGAAAACATCGTCGCCCTCTTGGGATCCATGGCCGCGCTCGGCATCGCAACGCTGTGGGTTGCCCGGGCAGGCGGACCCGATGCTGTCGGCTCTTACGCGCTGCTGCGCATCCTGCCGTGGCTGCTGGCCGTGGTCGTCTCTGGTGGTCTCGCGGGCTCGCTCGCGTACTTCCTCTCAGGCCCCACTCGTGACGACCCCCAGGTGCGGCCAACGGTCGTCGCCATGGCGCTCGCCGGCGCGGTGGCCGGGTCGGCGCTCTGGCTGATAGGAACGCCTCTGCTGCAGCTCGTGTTCTTCCGACACGCCGCCATCGGCCTGGTCGCGGCGGTGGCGATCCTTGTTGCCCTGCGCCTCTTCGTCATCACCGGCAAGGCGGCCGCCCAGGGATCGGGAGATCTGCGCGGAAGCAACCTGACGATCTTCCTCGAGGAGCTCATGTTCCTTCCCGCCTTCGGCCTCATGCAGGCGGTCGGCATCGGCGGCGACAGCGCTCTGGTCGGCGCCCTGATTCTTGCCGACGTCGCAACGGGGGCGATCGCGTGGAGGAGGTTGCTGCGCGGTGGTTTCCTGGCCGGGGCAGGCCGACCCTCGCTCACCATGGCGCGGCAGATCTACACGTTCGGCACGCGTGGCCAGCTCGGCACCCTGATGCAGCTGCTGAACCTTCGCTTCAATTTCATCTTGCTCGGCGGTCTCGCCGGGCCTGCCGCCCTCGGCATCTACGCGGTCGCGGCCAAGTACGCTGAATTCCTTCGCCTGCTGCCCATCGCGGCCAACTGGGTGCTCTATCCGCAGTTCGCCCGGTCGGAAGCAGCGCACGCCAAGAAGACATCCCGCAGCCTGATCCTTCGTGCCGGAGCGATCACCGCGGTGGCCTCCATCCCGCTGGCGGTGGGGGCGGGTTTCGTCGTGCCGCTTCTCTTCGGCCAGGTGTTCACAGGCGCGGTTCTTCCGGCGCGCATCCTTCTGATCGGCCTGGCCGCCGAAGGGGTGGGAGGCGTGGTCACGGCTTTCCTCTTTGGACGAGGACGGCCGGGCCTGAACTCGCTCGCGGCCGGCGCCGGAGTGCTTGTCACGCTGGTCCTGGACCTGATCCTGATCCCGCGCTACGGCGCCGTCGGAGCGGCGGTCGCCTCGAGCGCGGCTTATCTGACCACGACGGCGACGCTCGTCGGCTGGTACTGGCACACGACGCGGAGGATCGGTCGGCACGCGCCGACGCCCGTCTTCGAGGGCCTTGCCAGCGTGCCTCCAAGCCCATGGCGGCGCATCCTCGATGTGGCCGTATCGCTGATCGTGCTGGCCGTCCTCTGGCCGGTCCTGCTCGTCCTGCTTGCCGCGGCGCGGATCAGCACGAATGCTTCGGCGATCTACCGGCAGGTGCGCGTGGGCCAGGGAGGCGTGCCCTTCACGATGTACAAGATCCGCAGCATGCGCCCGGGGCAGGGCGGTCCAGAGATCACGGGGCCCGGCGATCGCCGCGTGACAAGGCTCGGCGCCTTGATGCGGCTGACCAGCCTCGACGAGCTGCCCCAGCTGCTGAACGTGCTTCGCGGTGAGATGACCCTGGTCGGGCCGCGGCCTGAGACGCTGGCCCTGGCCGTGCGCTATCCGAGCGACATGCAGCGCGTCTTCGCCTATCGCCCCGGGTTGACGGGCCCTGTGCAGGTGCGGCTTCGCGATGTCGTTCCGAGCGACGTGGAGGATGTGGAGGCCTTCTACATCAGCGAGCTGCTCCCCCATCGCACGGAGCTCGACCTCGCCTACCTGAACGACCCGTCGCTCATCGCAACCATCAGCCTCATCGGCGAGACGGCCAAGCATGTGGTCTCCCGCGGTGTGACCAAGCTCGTGGCCAGGTCGCGGCGCCGGGCGGGGTTCGTAGGCGAGCTCAAGGAGCGCACGACTTGAGAGTTCCCGAGCATCTGTTGCCGCCACCCGCGACGACATCGAGACCGCCGCCCCGCGTCCGCCCGCGGCGCCGGTCTCTGGCCGTCCGCGCGCTCATGGGTGGAATGGCGATGCTCGCGATGATGCTCGTGCCGGAAGCACACCTCACCGGCACCGCCGCCACCACCCCCCCGCACATCCTGATGGTGGTGTTCGAAAACACGAGCTACTCGACTGTCGTCGGCAACGGCACGATGCCCTATCTCAATTCGCTGATGCCGAACAACGGATCGGTCAGCACCCTTGGCCTGAGTCACCCGAGTCTGCCGAACTACCTGGGCGTCACCTCGGGCTCCATCTACGACAATCCCCCCGACACCACACCGGCGACTTCGACATATCCGGGCCCGCAGCTCACCGACGAGCTCGCGAATGCCGGCATCGGCTGGAAGGCATACATCGAAGACATGCCGGTCGCCTGCGATCTGACCGATGGGTTCGGCCCGAACAACTACGACGTGAACCACAACCCGTTCATGTACTACGCCTCTGTCCGGAGCAATCCAACCCAGTGCAACAGGGACGTGCCCTACCCGCAGCTCACCGTCGATCTGAACGCCGGGGTCGCGCCGCCCTTCATCTGGGTGACGCCGAACAACCTGAACGACGGACACGACGGGTCGCTCCCTGCGGCTGACGCTTTCCTCCAGGGCCTGGTCACTCAGGTCCGGGCCTCGACCTGGTGGACGCCCGGCAGCCGAATCGTCGTCACGTGGGACGAAGGCTCCGGATCAACGGACGTGCTGACGCTCGTGATCGGTTCCCCACACGGCACGCCCGTGATCGGCGGCAACCATTACGGCACCCTCCGTGGTCTGGAGGAGGCGTACGGAGTCGGGCTCTTGGGGCACTCGGGCGACGCCAACGTGGGAGACCTCCTCCCACTGCTCTCGGCCTCCGGTGTTCCGGCGCCGAGCCCATCGCCCGGTCCCTCGCCGTCTCCCTCCCCATCACCCTCGCCGAGCCCTTCGCCGGGCCCGTCTCCGGCGCCGATCGTGCCCGCGGCGACCGTTGTCACAACCTCCTCCTCCTCGCAGGGCTACCAACGTCCCGCTCAGGACAAGGTGGCCTATCTGCACGACGGATCGCTCCTGATCGGCTCGTTCGATGGAAGCAAGGGCGTCGTCGACCAGGTGCGAAATCCCGCGACGGGCGTGCAGTCAGTCGCCCGGGTGCAAACGATTGCGGGCGACGAGGTCACCCTGTACACGCTGCCAGGCGCGACGAGCACAGACATCTGGATCCAGGCCGGCGCCGAACTTCTCGGCTCCCCTCCGCGGGAACAGGTCCGGCACGGCGTCTACGACGGGACCACCTTCACCTGGGATACGGCGACTGTGATCCCCGGAACGGTTTCACCCGGACGTCAGGATCCGTCGATCACGTGGACAGGAAAGTGGCTGATCGCGACCTGGTGGGACGACACGAGCGGGTCCAACTCCGACAACGTGTTCATGAACTGGACCGCCGACAAGTCAGGGCAGTCCGGCTGGTTGACGACCGCCATCCTCATGACCACCACCAACACCAACATCACGCAGCCCAACATCCGCCACTCGGCGAAGCTCGGGGCGACCGTGCTTGTGTACGGGACCCACTACCGCGACTTGTATCGGGTCTTGCTCGACAGCGGCTCCGATCCCAGCCTCGGCAACTGGACCGCGGAGTCGCTCGTCGACAGCGGCTACGACGACTCTGAGGCCGGCTTCGGAGGTCCACAGGTGGCCATCGACGAGACCACAGGCAACATCCACGTCTTTCGCGCGGTCCTCAACGCTGGAGGTCCGACGTGGCATGGAGTTACTTACTGGCTGGGCAGGCCCGACGCCGCCCCGATGGCAACCGGCCGTGTGACGTGGAATCCGCGCTTGATCATCGATGGCGCGGGGTCGACTGATCCGGTCGACATCGCGCAGGACGGCGTCCAGGGCCTCGAGGTTGCCGTGGACGTCAGAGATGAGGGCCAGTTTCACGGGACCTGCGGGAGTGAACGCATGGAGGGCCTGTTCAGCAACCTGGCCAGCTTTCTTTTCAAGGTCCCGCTCAGGTCGGCCAGCCCCGGCAAGGGATCCCGGAAGAGAAAGCCCTCGTTCACGTCGACGGTGGCCATTTCCAACAGCCACCGAGCGAGCGAGAGCTCGCCGGCGGCCCGCCGCCCAGGCTGATCGTTGCGGTGCAGCCCACGCGAGGGCTCGACCTGGGCGCTGCCCAACGCGTCCACGGTGCCTTGCGCGCGGCGCGGGATCGAGGGGCCGCAGTGCTGCTCATCTCGTTCGACCTGGACGAGCTGCGCGCGCTCTCCGACCGGATTCTGGTGCTGTACGACGGAAAGGCGGCGGGCGAAGCGCCGCCGGACGCCAGCAACGATCTCCTCGGGCGGCTGATGCTCGGCGAGGCCGCGTGAGCTGGCGCGGGCGTCTCTTCGCTCCGGCACGCGACCCGATGTGGGCGGCGGGACTCGGTGCTCTCGCTGCGCTCGCGGCCGCGTTCCTGGTCATCCTGGTCGCTGGGAAGG
>Ga0209806_1000993_pt1 | contig 19111 bp, 17 predicted proteins | sample GraSoiAngelo_152_FD_186166 | JGI IMG/M metagenome (GOLD analysis project Ga0209806, IMG submission 186166) | Grasslands soil microbial communities from the Angelo Coastal Reserve, California, USA - 14_1009_12_30cm (SPAdes) (version 2) | ecosystem: Environmental > Terrestrial > Soil > Grasslands ... | reverse complement strand
ACTTCGGTGTCTACTGGGTGTGCTGATTCGATTTCTGGAACAATGAACCAATGTACGAGTTCATATAAACAATGAGCTATTATTCTTGCGCGGTTCCTAAGTCCGGGAATCATTCCCCCAGTTGACCGAGCGAGCTAGGAATTCTAAACCTAGACAAAAGCGACCCTCCGTTTTTTGTTCACAATAAACCACTCTTCCTACTTGCGTAAACTCACCCGTCAAAGGGGCAACAAGCGCCGTTTCACCAGCCCGCCACAACCGCTTGCTGATCGTGCGAGCACCGTGGGGACTGATGTTTTCCGTGGTGGTTTGTTCACCGGAGCGGGGTTCTTTCAAGCTTGCGAGGTAGACGGGAACTGACGCAGGGACGCGCTTCTCAATTCTGCCATCAAAAAGCTTCTGTTCGAGTCTGCTCCACGCGCCAGTACGGTTCATAATTTACTCGCGCCAACATCATCCGGACTGGCTGGGTTTCACGTCCCTGATTCTTACAGGGACAGCGTCGGTTAAAACGTGTCGATGAAGCTGTTCAATTTTGAGCACTGTGGCGAAACTTGTCGTAGAAGCGATCAGGGAATCACCTGAGCTGCAATTACAGTCTTCTACGGCTTGACGACTCAATCGGTCCGGGTAGGTTATTTATTAAGGCGTAGTGACGGAATCGAAGCAACCTGTCAAATCGAAGTCCGTTCGGGTTGAGGAAGGGAAGCAAAGAAGGGCGGGAAACGCGCCTAGTTACTGGAGGCCTGCTCAAAAGAGGATTGAGAGGTTTAATGATCAAGAAATTCGAAGTCAGAGACCTGGTGTACAATCGCGACACGAACGAAGACGGCCTTATCAGGCGAACGTACGAGATCAACGGTGTCGCAAAGTACGAAGTGGCCGTGCCACTGGCGAAGGATTCGTGGGGTGCCGGATACTGCATTTCGGATTGGGCCGAAAATGTTTTACAGCCTTCCAGCAATGAGCGCCTGAAGTCTTCACCGTTAGAAGGTGCCATCCGCTACTAACTTGCTCATGCCGATGATCTGCCGGCAGTGCTCGGGCCCGGCATCCTTGTCGGAGCGCTTCTCTTCTTGGCTCCATAATTCGTCAATCCACTTCTCCAGAACTAACAGGTCGTCTTGCTCAATCCTGGAATCCTGGTGCAGGCGAGATAGAACTTAGTTAGGTGCGCGGCGGTTGGTGGTGATCGCCGGAGCGAGGAAGATCGCGGACAACAGCCCGCCCTCAAGGGGCGGAGCTTGCGCTCAGGAGTAGGTCAATAAGAAAACTCTCTCACCTGGCCGGGATATAGTACCAGCCCCTAGCCGAAAATACAGATTTTACCGGATTGCCCTTCCTTTGCGGTTGATACAGGCTCGGCCTCGGAAACGAACCGATATCCACCGGTCGTTCGACAATGAGGAGGCTAGAGAACACAGATGGCTCAATACTTCCGTATCCGGCGCATCGTTAAGACTGACCGACCCAACGCCCATGAGCGCATCAACGCGATTTGTGGTGTCAACTTAGATGGAAGTCATTGGACGCTAACACATGAAGACGCAGTTTCACGGATCGAGAATGGGATCTGCGCGTTTTACATGGAGGGACCGAGAGGTCAGCGATATGACGTAACCGTCGCGATGGATGTTCACGCGCACAGGTACCTCAAAACGGCGGATAGAGATCAGCCTGACCAACTTATGTTTCTCCCGGCCTGTCCTCACGCCGTGCACACCGCCTACTCCCTACCAGACCGACCGGTTGTGGGTGCTAAGCGAGAGGGGCTTGTTCTTAGATAAGCGCAATCTTCTTAGCTGGTTGGAGCCTAAATGTAGTTAGAAAACCTCTCGCACTCTGTGATTTCAACCGGTGTGGGCGTGCCTTTGCATTTTATACCCATGTCTGTCACTTAGGGGCTCACGGCCCGCGAAACCTCATGAAAATCGCTCAACGTAAGCGAAGGCAGAGCGGCAACATCACCGGTTTAAGCATCCGAAAGTGATCTAGAGCGCGGGCCCCTTCTTTTTTGTCTCTTGACTTCCAGCGGGCCCCTTTATACTATTTTGCTCTAGGCCTAGACCGATATTAGCTGAGTTGCCGTCGAGGCGCACTTCCCGTCCATGAAAAACCGTGAGCAACGAGACTTTTTTCCCGGCGCATGGGAGATGATGATTCTCCGAACGCTTAAGCGGCAACCTCCCGATGGCTATGCCCTCGCGCAGCACATGAGCGGAACGTCCAACGATGTACTCCAGATTATTGAAGAAGGTTCCCTCTATCCGGTTCTCCAGCGGCTTCTAAAGGAAGAGGTGGTGAAAGCCGAGTGGAGCATTTCGTCCACCCATCGTACTTACCAGCTGACGGCCAAGGGAGCAAAACATGGGGAGCATGAGGTGTCGCGTTTTGAAAACATGCTCGAAGGAATTACAGGGGTACTGGCGCCGGGTGAATCGTGAGCTGGTTGGGAGGATTGTTTAAGCGCCGAAGGGTCTACGCCGAGCTGTCCGAAGAGATTCGGGAACACCTCCAAGAAAAGATCGAGGAACTCCTTGCCACCGGCATGTCCAGGAAAGAAGCTGCTGCCGCTGCGCGCCGCGAGTTTGGAAATGTAGCGCTGATTGAGGAGGACAGCCGCGAGGTCTGGCGCTGGCCTTCCATGGAGGACTTGGCAACGGACGTCCGTTACGGTCTGCGCATCCTGCCGAAGAGGCCAACGTTCACCCTGACGGTTGTGCTGACATTGGCCATCGGTATCGGGGGCAACACTGCGATGTTCACTTTGATCCGCGCCGTGTTGTTGAAGCCGCTCGAATACCGCGATCCGGACCGCTTGGTGAGCTTATCGCTAAAGGACTTCCATCAGAACAAGCGCGATGGTTCATTCACGCTGAAGCGAGTGGACGAAATGAGGGCCTCGTCCAAAGCCTTCAGCGCGATCGGAGCGTTTCTGAAACTCCCCGAAAACATATCGCTCTCCGGTCGGCGCGAACCGGAAGCGCTCGTGGGGGCGCGCGTATCGGCAAACTTTCTGGACATCTTGAACGTGAAGCCACGGTTAGGCCGCAGCTTTCTTGAGGAAGAGGACGCGCCCGGTGCGCCTCCGGTGGCCATGATTAGTGGCCGCTTGTGGAGGCGCGTCTTTCAAGGCGATCCACAAGTGGTCGGCAAGACTGCCACACTCAATGCCACACCGCACATAATTATTGGCGTCCTACCTGACAACTTTGCGTTTCCGTTTGTCGGTACCGACATATGGATGGCTAGGCCCGCGGAGTGGTCCGTTATCCCACCTGGTGCGCGGCCCCACGTCACGATTCTGAATGGATTTGCAAGATTGCAGCCACAAGTGAGTCTCCAGCAGGCGCAGGCTGAGCTAGACGTGCTGAACCGGCAATATGTGCTCGCCAACCCCGACAGGTTGGATGCCGGACCAGGAGTGTCGATCGAAGTCGCGTCACTGAAAGATCAGTTTGTAGCCAATGTACGCCCAACGCTTTGGATGCTGTTTGGCGCGGTAGGCTTCGTTTTGTTAATCGCCTGCGCCAATGTCGCGGGTCTGCTGCTGGCGCAGGCGAACTCCCGTCTCCGCGAGTTTGCCGTGCGCGCGGCACTGGGAGCTGCCGGTGACCGGCTGGTCCGTCAACTATTGGTCGAAAGCTTGATGCTGGCGGTTGCGGGCGGTTCTATGGGGTGGTTGCTGGCGAAGTATGCTCTATATGCGGTGAGGCATCTTACCGCGCTCCAACTGCCGCGTGTGGGAGAGATCCGTCCGGACAGCATGGTGCTGGGGTACGCCGTGGTTCTTTCCATCGCCACCGGAATCTTGTTTGGACTGTTCCCATCACTGCAGGTGTTGCGCCGAGATCTCACAGCAGAATTACGAGAAAGCGGTGCGGGCGCCGGGGGCGGATCGTCGGCGCGGCCAAGAATACTGGGCATCCATGCGCGTGGAATATTGGTTGTTGGACAGATTTCCTTGTCTATCGTGCTACTCATCGGGGCGATGCTGCTGATCAAGAGCTTTGCTCGCCTGCGCAGTGTCGACCCGGGATTTCACTCTGCAAATTTATTGACAATGAAAATCACTTTGCCGCCGGCGCGCTATGACACAGGTCAAAAGAGAAACACATTTTTTGGCGACCTCCTCGAGCGCTTGGCGTCCGTGCCCGGCGTGCAGAACGCCGCGGTGGCATTGTCTCTGCCGACCACCAAAGGTTGGCTGGGAACGAATGTCTCGGTGGAAGGCCAGCCCGTCGTGGATGGCGCGGCTCGATTCGAGAGCATTACGCCCGGTACTTTTTGCTCGCTGGGGATTCCCTTGCGGCGAGGCCGTGAGTTTACAGCGCGTGATAACAGCCCGGCTGCCCTGCCAGTAGTCATTATCAACGAGAGCTTCGCCCAACGATTCTGGCCGGCCTATCCGCGCGGTCAGGACCCCGTCGGACAGCACCTACGCGAGGGCCTAGACAAAACTGGCTGGGTGGAGATCGTCGGCATCGTGGCAGATGTGCACGAGGAAGGTCTGGCCACCGATCCCGTGCCGGAGTTCTATGTTCCTACTGTGGTGCATCCCCCGCAAACGGCCTACCTGGTCGTGCGCACTCAGGGTGACCCAGAACTCTTCGTCAACGCCGTCCGCAGTCAGGTACTGGCGATTGACCAGGATCAGCCCGTCTCGGATGTCCGAACGATGGACGAGGTGCTCGAGGCAACCTTGGGACAGCGACGCCTGACGACGCTACTTTTGGGTTCGTTCGCGGCGGTGGCCCTGCTGCTTGCTGTCGTTGGATTGTATGGAGTCGTCGCCCATTCGGTAGCGCAACGGACGCAAGAAGTCGGCATCCGGCGAGCATTGGGAGCTCAGCCGGGCGATATCCTGCTGCTTCTGCTGAGCCAGGGGCTCGGGCTGGCGCTAGCTGGCACGGGGATCGGCCTCGGCGCAGCATGCGCTCTCACCAGGTTAATGAATAATCTGCTCTTCCACGTCAGCGCTAATGACCCGGCGACATTTGTCACCATCGCCCTGCTTTTTATGATCGTGGCGTTATTGGCCAGTGTCGTGCCGGCGTGGCGCGCGCTCGGTGCCGATCCGATGGTCGCACTGAGGTACCATTGACTGCCCTTGAAGGAATACACGGGTCTACGCGCCGCGTGAATCGAGAGACGGTTCAAGGGCCTCTCTCGTGCTTCAGAGAGAGGCCCGGCTTTCAGACCATCGCTGGCGGTCAGGAATCGGCCATTACGCGTCATTGGCGTTCTCGAAGGTAAATTTCAAGTTCACTGACCGAGCGAAAACCCTTGTTTGACACGCTGGCACAATAGATGTATATACATACAATATGAAAAGCCCAGCTTTTGCAGAGCAGCCTGGCGATGCACTTTTTGTGTTGCCATGCGCGTGTCAGAACCTTCGCCGCCTCAGCCGGGTGGTAACGCGGATTTACGACCAGGAACTGAGAAGGGCAGGTCTGGAGATCACGCAATTCGGTCTGCTCACCGCACTGGCCGCCGTGGGAGAGGCTAATCAAAAGCGGCTAAGCGCCGGCTTTGCCATGGATAGCACGACGCTGACGCGAACATTGGGGCTACTGCGAAAACAGGGCTGGGTTCACTCGAGGCGTGGAAAGGACCGACGGGAACGCCTGTTCCGCCTGACGGGGGCAGGCAGCCGACAGATGGCCATGGCTCAACGGCACTGGGAGCAGGCGGAACGGAGGCTGCGAAAGGAACTCGGGGATACCGGCTGGAAGAATATGAAAGAGACGGTATCTCGAATGACGGAAGCCGGGATGCGGGCGTAATTGTTCGTAACCATAAAGATGTATATACATCTAACTAGCCAGCGAAAGGAGTCGGTGATGAAAATTCCAATTTATTTCTGCGCTGTGCTACTCCTGGCGGTTTCCCTGGCCACGCTGCGAGGAGCGCCATCCTCGGAAAGCAGCGGAGTTGAGTCGTCCTCCGCCTCACGTGGCCAGGAGCTCCAATACCTGAAGGCTGTAAACCGCGTCGGGCCACCGCAAGATCCACAGTTGCTGTTTCTGCTCATGGCGCAGTACTCGAACGCCAACCTGCAGGGTGAGGGTGCGGAGTTCTTCTCGGCGCGACTGAAGGAATTCGGTCCCCAGTTGACGGACGCTTAAAAGGCTCTGTATCTGAGCGCCATCGGATTGTTGCGAGCCCAACACGCATCCACCGTCTCGTTGTGGCACCGCATCGGCTACGTGAAAGACACCCTGGCCATCCTGGATCAAGCCAAGCAGCTTTCCGGAGGGCGAGTCTTCGTTGTGAACTGGATTGCCGGCATTGTCCATACCGAACTTCCAAACTTTTTCGGTCAGAGAACGGCAGCGCAGGATGAGTTAGCCTGGTGCCTGAAAAACGCTGACAAAGCGCCTCATGCGGGTTGGTTGCGGGAAGTCTATTACCACCTCGGAAAGCTGGCTCTTGCTGACGGGGAACAGGCCCAGGCACAGGGCTATCTGCGGCGGAGCGGCTACCAGGGTTTTGACAGGCCGGTTACGCTGGTCACTCCTTTTTCGGAAGACCTCGCTTCGGGGCATGCCTTTGCGCCGCGGCGCATTGCCGAGATCGTGCCGGGCCGCGTCTATGCGCTCTCGGGTTTCGAGTTCACGGAGTACTATTTTGTGGTTTCCGATGACGGGAGGCAGTTGATCGGCATCGACGCCGGTACACGAGCGGATGCGGCCAAGGTTGCCTACGAGGCGCTCGGAGCGTACGCGCCCAGTCTTCCGGAACTGACAACCGTCTTCATTACGCACTCCCACTGGGACCACGTTGGCGGCCACAAATATTTCCGCGCCCTGAATCCGCGCTTGCGGTTCTATGCCAGGAGCAACTATCAGGAAGAAATTGCTCGCGAAGTCGATGCGCCGGGGAATTTTGGTACGCAATTCTTCGGTGAACGCTTCAGTCTCGACGACGTAGGCAGCTTCAAGCCGGATGTGACCATCGCCGTCCACACGGACTTGAAGATTGGGGGGACGCGCATTGAGCTAATTCCTGTGCATGGAGGAGAAACTCACGACGCTATGTTCATCCATCTACCGGACCAAGGGGTGATGTTCGTGGGTGATTTCATCATGCCGTATCTTGGGGCACCCTTTGTGGAGGAAGGCGATTTTCAGGGACTGCTCGATGCCATTGACGTTGTTGTTGAAAAGCATCCCCCGCACCTGCTGCACGGCCATGAGCCGCTCACCCGTAATTTCGCCTCCGCCACGATGCTGGCGCAGCTCAAAATAGACCTGGTGTGGCTGCGCGAGCAGGTATTGACTGCGGTCCGCCGCGGCGATGAACGTGCCGCCATTCACCAGGCGAACTTGATTCCTCCGAGTTTGCTCGGTGGCCAGCCTGACGTGTATCAGCCATACTTTATCTTGCGCGAACACGTCATTGATCGCCTATACCAACAGAACGTCGGCTATTGGCAGCCGGACCTCGAAGGCCTCGAACATCTCGGCCGGGCCGACCGCGCAGAACTCTTCGTTGACTACCTCGGTCTGTCGGAAAAACAGCTCGTCAGGACCGTAGAGCGCCTGGCCGCCGACGGCAAATACGAGCTGGCCGCCTCGCTGCTGGAATGGTCCGGAAGCAGGTTCGAGCACAGCACTTCCGTAGCTAACGCCAAACGGCTCGTCTACCTCAAACTGATGGAAAAGCATCAGAATACGGACCCGTTCAAATACATCATTTACTCGGGGAAGATCAGCGAACAAACACCGCAGCTGGCCAGTGGCCAATGAGGAAACGCTGAAGAGTTACCCGTGATCCGCCCGAAATCGGCGGCGTCGGCCACCAGCTTAGTGCTCGCAGCGCGGATGCAACATGAGCAGAACCATCAGGTCCGACAACGTGAACAGCCACCGATCCGGTTGCATGCCCGCCACTTCAGCCGCGCGTGCGATGAACCCTAGGTGCCTCCTGCGTGCCAGGCCGTGGAGATGCTCCAAGCAGATCCCGGTCAGGTTGGCAGTCTCCGTGTCCGTAAAGATCTTCTGACTTGCCTTGACTTTAACCACGCCATTGCCCTCTCTTAGCCGCAAAATTATTCCTGGACTTTCGTTTTGAACACAATCCGTTGAACGACTTCGCGAAATCCGCGAACCTGCTTGCTTGCCGGTCCGTTAGGCTCAAGTTTGAGGTACGCGTCCAGGTTCTGGAGTTGCCTTGCATACTCCCCCCTGCGTCCGTGGACGTCCGCCAGCACAAGGTAAGGCAAGGCAACAGCGGGCTTCCTCACGAGGGCCTCTCGAGCATTTTTTTCTGCCTCCTCAAGACGGTTCAGGCGAAAAACGGCGCGCCCTGCCTCGGACTATACGCACTCCACGAAGGCTTTCAATCCAGCGAGGACAGCATTTGTTGTGCTAGAAGAATCTCCATTCCATGGTCAGGTAAAGCCCTGAAACGGTCAAGCCGACTCCGGATTCCCACGGAATCCGCAAGTGAGTACCAAACAGGAGACCTCTATGCTCGAGTCCAGGTTCAGTGCCATTTGTCGCTAACTTTAATTTGGGAATGAACGGTAGCCAATCGGTGCGTTGGTTCGGGCCTCAGCGGTCGGCATCCAGGATATTTGGCTGGAGGAGCTTACTGTAGACCCTAGAGGGCAATCCCAATTTTCCAACACTGTCGACGTGATTGATGTGGCCGCACAGACCAATCCCGAGGACGTGACCGTGAGCACGACGGCACGGCCTCGGATCTTGAACTATTCATTCCAGGCTTTCGATCCGCCTGGTTCCACGGATACCGTTGCCGGCGGGGTCAACAATCGTGGGCAGATTGTTGGCAAGGTTTCAAGATGGCGCCGGAGTCGTCCACGGCTATCTCCGGCAGGCAGACGGATCGTTTGTGACCGTCGATCCGCCAGGCTCTATTCTTACGATCGCCTTTGACATCAACGATGCGGGTACCATCGTTGGGCTATACCAAGCGCCGGGCGGAGCCTTTCATGGATTTTCGCGCAGCCCTGCCGGCTCCTACACCACGGCGGACTTTCCCGGAGCGGTGGATTCTGAGTTCACCAGCATCAATTCGCAGGGAATCAGCGTCGGGGATTACGACCTCGGGAATCTCACCACCTCCATCTCTTTCGTGGACGCACGCGGCAAATTCACCTCATTCGAAGATCCCGCGGCAGCTTCCATGCAGACCGCGGCTCTTTCCATCAATACAGTGAACTTTATTGCCGGCTTCTTTGACGATGCGGCTGGCGGTGAGCATGGCTTCATACGCAGTCCGAACGCACAGTTCCAGAACTTCGACTTTCCTGCGGGCGATTTTACGGATGCTTACAAACTGAATGATCTGGGGCAAGTGGTAGGGCAGTACGCGACAAATTTTCCGAACCATGGATTCATTCTTTCAGGCGCCATGGCCCTCGCCGGACCTCCGTCGTCTTGCCAATTTCTGTCTTTTGATTATCCCGACTCACAAAACTCCGGAGCTCGGGGGATCAACAATCTCGGCCAGGTCGCGGGCTTCTATCGCGTGCGAGGCAACCCGGCAAGGCACGGTTTTCTTGCCACGAGAGTCACCAGCGAAGAGGGGGACCAGAACAACCAATGCCTGACGACGTCCCACTTTCCTGGTAAGCCCGGTGTTGGTTTCGCGTCTTTTGATTTTCCGGGCTCGAACGATACCGAAGGCACGGCAATCACACCGTCGGGCGAAATCGTCGGACGATATGTCAGTGCGGATGGGCGACAGCACGGCTTCATTTTGCGCGGCGGGCAATTTACGCCCGTTGACGTGCCCAGCGCAACGTTCTCCACGGACGTAACCTGGGTCAATTCTCGCGGAGACATCGTGGGAACGTTTGGTGACACTCGCGGAACCCACGCCTACGTGCGGAGCAGAGGCGTGTATATGACCATCGACTTTCCCGGCAGCGATCCGGCCAATACCGCCACGCTGGGCTTCGGCATCAGCAATGCCGGCGACGTGGTCGGAGTCGAATTCGTCGGTAGCGATTTCTTGCATGGGCACGGTCACCTCTTCAGCCATGGCAGCTTCACCCTGGTTGACTTCCCGGGCGCCGCAGGAACGTTCCCGACCATGGTCCTCGATGGTAGCCGGATCGTGGGTACCTACTTCGGCAGCGACTCCGTGTTTCACGGTTTTCTGCTGTCGGGCGGAAATTTTCAAACCATCGACGTTCCCGACTCCACTTTTACCTGGATCACCGGCATGAACCCCGAAGGAGACCTCGTTGGCTTCTACAACGATCAAAATGGAAACCAACACGGTTTTGTCCTAAGCGATGGCAAGTTCATCCCTATCGACGTTCCGCGGGCGATTTCCAGCGAAGGCAACGGAATCGACCCGGAAGGCAACGTGGTCGGACGCTATGTAACGGCGGACGGTAAAACCCACGGGTATTCTCTAAAGTGTGTTGCTTGCCCACGCCATGACGCAACACCGTCGAGCTTAATGCAGTAGGGCAGGCCGGCGCTCGGGTTAGGATTGCCGACAATCCGCGATTGCATGGTGGCTCAAACCGAAATCTGAGTGCAACCCCTTTGGCAGATAGCGTCCTATGCATCAGCTGCGCCGCGTGGGAATGAAGAACAGGCACTAGCCGACCACAGCTAGAAGGGGATTTTTCTGTTTAGCGGGCCCGACGGATTCCGCGGGGTCGGGCCAGTCGAACACGGCCCGTTATGCAAGATTAAGAGCAGCCCGACCAACCGCCGAGAACACGGACGAGTCGAACAGCCTATTCCAACCTGCGCCGCGGTAGTTCACTCCTCGCGCAGCAGGATCATAGGATCGATCGAAAGCGCGCGTTGCGCCGGAATCCACGTAGCTAGTAGTCCCAGCAACGACATCGCTAGAACAGTACCAGCCAATACCAGCGGGTCGCGGGGAGTTGCCTGATACACGATGAATGCCAGCACCCGGCTCGCCAAAATTCCCAGCAGCAATCCCGCTGCGGAACCATAAGCCAGCAATTTGAATGCCCGTCCCAACGCTGCCTGTAACACTTCCCTGCGCTGCGCCCCAAGGGCCATACGAATCCCCAACTCCCGCAGCCGCTTGCTGACCGAATACGCAGCCATTCCAAAGATGCCAGTTACAGACAACATCGCGCCCATCACGCCCAGCACACCCAGTGACAGCGCCGCCATCCGCGAAGCAAACAGAGCTCCGTCCATTGCTTGGTTCCACGTTTGGATGAAAGAAGACAGCCCTGAGTCCAGGTCCCGCAGTTTGGTTCTTATGGCCGCCGCGAGGTGCTGGGGGTTGCCGCTCGAGCGCACGACCACATAGGTTTCCGTGGAGGGAGACTGCAGGATGGGGAGAAACATCGCTGGCGGCAGGGGGTCGGTGAGATTCGGAGAATACTTTCCGTCTTCTACCATGCCCACCACTTGGATGCGTTTTCCGTCAGGCAACTTGTAGTATCGGCCCATCGCGTTGGTTACGGAGCCAAAAATCCTACGGGCCAACTCCCGGTTGATCACCGCCACACGCGGCGCATTTTTGTCGTCATGCCACGTGAAGTCTCTGCCCGCCAACAGAGTCGTGCCGGCCGCACGGAGGTATTCGGGAGAGATGCTGAACGTTATGGCATCAGCAGCGGCATTTGATGGCCTCAGATCTGTGGCTTCGTCGGTGAAGACATTCGAGTCATTACAGCAAGCCGGGTGTAGTGGCGGAACGCTGACCAAAGCCGCGGCGGTTACTTCCGGAATCGCTGTCATCGCGTCGATCATGCGCTTTTGCATTGCCGGCACGGCATCACCTCGGTAACCGGCCATATTCAAATCTGTTTCGACCAGCATGGCGTTGCGCGGCGCGAAGCCGAAATCGCTGTGCAGCGAGCGTATCAGTCCACGCACGGCCACGATCGAAGAAGTGACCAGCACCGCGCAGATGGCAACTTGCATGCCAAGCAATAGGTCTCGGGTGGTAAGCCGGCGTCCCAGCGTGCCGGTTGTTCCCGACTTGATGATCTGATAGGCATCAGTGCGAAGTACCTGCTTCACCGGGACCGCGCCAAACAGCAGCCCGCTCGCTAAACTCAACAGGAAAGCAATTGCATAGACACTTTCGTCCGGATTCACCGGCATACTTACGGGATATTGGGGAAATGGCCGCCACGCGCTGAGCCAGTGCAACAGCACTACGCTGCCCCAAAGTCCGGCAGCGCCTCCCATCAGTGAAATCAGCACAGCTTCGGTAAATAGTTGCCGCAGAATGCGTATGCGGCCCGCGCCCAGCGCGAGGCGCAGAGCAACTTCACGGGAGCGGTCAGCGGCGCGCGCGGCAAACAGGCTGCCCAGGTTGGCGCAGGCAGCCAGGAGAATCAACCCCGCCAGCAGCATCAGCCCGGTAAGGAATGCCTCTAGCGCACCGCCAAAGACGTCACCAGGAAGACCTTCACGCGCCAAGGTAAAGCTCATTTGGGCATCGTCTTTCGGATACGTCTTTTCCAGATAAGAACCAATCGAGTTCAGATCGGCGATAGCCTGTCGAGGAGTGACGCCCGGCTTCAGACGTCCCATTACAGAACCGACCCAACGGTCTCCGCGATCACTCAGGCCGCTCCACCCCTCCACCTGTTCCTGGTTAACGATCGGCACAAAGAAATCAGGCGAGAAAATCAAAACACTACCGCGGAACCAGGGAGGCGTCACGCCGACGATCGTAAAAGGATGCTTGTTGAGTTGGACAGAGCGGCCCACCACGTCGCGGTCATCCTGAAAATGGCTATGCCAGTAGGCGTAGGTGAGCACGATATACGGAGCGCCGTTCGGTCCGTGCTCATCGGAGGCGTGGATGACGCGTCCGAGGTACGGCTGAATTTCTAATACATCGAAGTAGTTCGAGCTCACTTCATAGACCCAGGCGCGGGACGGATTTTTGCCGGTGTCCAGCCCTGCCTGAGAAATGTTATAGGCCACCAGGCCATCAAAGCTGCGGTTGCGATCGCGCAGATCAAGATAATCGGGATACGACTGATTCAGGGCCTTATCCCTCCCGCGCTGGGTAAGGTAGAGGCTCTCCGCGTGAGGCACATTCAAGGGGCGCAGGATCAACCCATTCAATGCACTAAAAACCACCGCGTTTGCGCCAATGGCCACGGCCAGCGTCAACACCGCGACGACCGTGAATCCGGGATTCTTCTTCAGCAGGCGAACCCCGTACCGTAGGTCCTGCCAGAGCGTTTGCATGGCCAGATCCCCTGAATTCCGGTGAGCTAAGGGCACATCTTCTTCCGATCTTGCTCTCTCTTAACTGCCTATGCTAGCAAGACTTAGTGGTTTACAGAGTGCTGGAACGCGACCCCCGATTGTCCGCTTGCGGGAAGAAGTCGTCGCGAAACCGGACAGCTATCTGCGGTAGATTCCGAAGTACACCCGGCTGCCGTCCTGGGAGAAATTGATCGTCTGTTTTCTAAAGGCGGTCTTCGTGAGTTACAAGGGTTCGCCGTCCGGCACAGATTTGATCCAGACCTGGCCCGTGTTCGCAGCAAGAACCGAAACTGCCTGGGCCGCGCAGAAATGCCACCAGCTTGCCGTCGCGCGACAGCGTGGGGGTTTCGGCCGAATCATTGAAGTTCGTAAGTTGCGTCCAAAGCAGGGTGGGCGCTCCCTCTCGTTGCGGGTGAGACGCGGCCACCACAGCAGGGTTGCGGCGATCAAAGCGCAGACCCCAGCACTGCCGGCGCTGCCCGAAGCCAGGTACATCGTAGAGCGAATTATAAGCTGCGAACGACCGACCGGACAGCGCCGCAACAAGCTTTGCTGAGAGTTCGGACAATCGTGCCGGGATGGATGCGCCAGCCCCTGCCGTGTTGCGGGCGAAATTAAAGGTCCGCTACTTTGAGTTGAGTGTTCCCGCCCTTCCACGATGCCTGGAACTGCTTCTCGACGAAGCCGGCGTCGTAGTCCCGCTTCTGTGCCTTGAGCGCCTGCTGCAACCCGAACAACGAACGCGGGTTGCGGGGGTGGTGGTCTAAGTCTTCGCGGAAAACTTTTTCCGCGCCCGCATTGTCCCCGTTTATCAGAAGGGCCGCACCGAGTGACTCGCGCACCGGGAAAAACCAGTCCTCCGGCTCGGAATATTTGAGAGTGTCCTGGACGGCCACAGCGCTTTGCAGTAGAGCGATGGCGCTCGCGTTGTCTTTCTTCGCCAAGGCAATTTTCGCACCCAACACGTCTCTTGCGATCTTCAGGACGTCTCTTGCCTTGTTGTCTACTGGCATGGCAAAGACCACGTCCTCCGGCGTATTCTTTTCCGCGTCCGACACGACCTGATACTCCGCCTCGGCTTCATTCACCTTTCCTTTAGCCGCCAGGGCCATGCCGCGCGCGAAATGCCAGAACACGGTGATGATCTTCATTTCCGGATCGGGCCTGGGCATCTTGAGGACTTCGTCCCACTTGTGGAAGCGCACATCCACCGCGATGGGGATAGTCATGAAGCCTTCCAGCGGCGGCATGTCCTTGACATGGGGCGCCACGTGACCTGCCAGCAGGCCGGCATTTTTGTTGGCTTCAGCGTAGTCGCCATTCATGGCTGCACACATGGCGATGAAGTGCAGATTGTGACTGTAGTACATCAGGGGGTAGATGCCCTGCGCGCCACTCGCCTTGATGTAGGCCCGGTCGACTGCGGCCGCGTCCTGGTTGGTTTTAACCGCCGCTGCGTAGTCGCCCGTGCGGATGTAGACATGAGCCGGCATGTGGACGATGTGTCCCGCCGCTGGCGCCATGGCGGCCAGCCGGTTGGCCCCAGCCAGGGCCCGCTCCGGAGACTTCGAGGCTTCCACCGAGTGAATGTAGTAGTGGATCGCGCCTAAATGGTTGGGATCCCGTTTGATCACCGATTCGAGGGTCGCGACGATTTCTTCAGTGCCCTCCCGCGCAGTACCATCCACCATCCACAAACCCCAGGGATGAAGGTTCATGCCGGATTCGGCGAACAGCGTAGCCGCGTCGAGGTCGTCAGGAAACTGCTTGACCACTTCGCGCATGGCGCCGTGATAGGCCTCGGCCGCCTGCCGGCGGTCCGCCTTGGGATCGGCCGGAAAACGCAGTGCCATGGCCTTGATGTAAGCCTGCTCAGCGGGCGAAGCGCTACCCGAGAGATCAACCGCCTTCTGGATGGCCGTATGAGCCGCTGCGAAGCGGTCGTCGCTGGCGGGATCGTTGTAGTTGGGTCCTACGGCCTCGGCCACTCCCCAATAGGCCATGGCCAATTTGGTGTCAAGATCTGCGGCACGCTGAAAGGAGCGCGCCGCTTCGTCGTGGTTGAAAGCGTAGATTTGACGCAACCCCTGATCAAAGAATTGTTGGGCTTGCGCGTTTTCGGTTGATACCGGGTGATGCAGGTCGCCATAGCCCTGCATCAAAGTCGCTGGCTTCGCTTGCGTGTGGGCCAAATGATCCTGTGCGCTGACGATGCCGCAGCGAAACAGACCGAGCACGACCATACTCAGAACGCCGATGTACGTGTAATCGCGAAGTTTCGACGGCATACGGTTTCTCCTTCTGCTTTCGGATAGATCTGAAGCACTTGTCGCATCCGCGAACGCTTCGACGAACTTTACTATGTATCACGATGGCGGCCAATACTTACCCGGGCGTCTGGCTCTCTTGCCTGCGGCGCGGTACTATGTGCCCGACTTGACCAAGCGTCCGGATGACTTTGCGGATCATGACGATCCGGACGTGGCTTTCCAGCGCGTCGTTGCCGCAGGAGCCACTGTCGTCTGGTCTGTGAATAACCAGCCCTTTGGTTGGTGCGTAGGGCGAATCGTCGATCCTTTCGGACACCATTGGCAAATCGGGAAGGCGTTGGCTAGATCCCCATGAGTGGCAATCCATGCAGGTTATGAAAAAACGTCCACCCTCGGTAACCATCATCAGTTGGCTCTTCGTGGCAGCGGGTGTAGTCGGGCTTGCTTACCACCTGACTGAGTTCAGGGCACTACATCCGTTTCAATCTGACGTCGTGTGGGTGGGCCTCCTTCGTCTGGTGGCGATTGTCTGTGGAACGTTTATGCTCCGGGGTAACAACTGGGCGCGCTGGCTTTCGCTGGCTTGGCTCACGTTTCACGTTATCCTGAGCGGCTTTCACTCTCTCGAGGAGCTGGTAATGCACAGCGTGCTGCTTGCCATACTTTCATATTTTCTTTTGCGCCCGGAGGTCACGGAATATTTTCTCGCGGGAAGAAAAGAGGCGGCGTAGATGCCAAGGACCGGCTGTCCAGGTCCTCCCTGGATGGCGCAAGGCACGCAGTTGCCCAGATGAACGGCCAGCGCTTTCAAAGCGAGTTCGGGCCTTCTCCTTGCTCTCCATCTGTCGAAGCCAGCGATTCCACTTGTACGGCGTTAATCAGACACTAGAAAGCCGATAACCCATTTAGCGCATGCCACAGAACCGGGGCTATATCGTGGCGTTGGCTCTCTCACGGTGCTGGAAGTGGCGCAAGACGACGAGCAAAAGAGCGAGAATGCACAGCACGGTAACTCCGACCCAGAAATAGAACACGAAATCTCCCAAGTGTTTGAACTGCTCGGCGCCAAGTGGGATTTGCGCGTACGCAAGAAATTCGGAGAGTTCGGGGATCCGGCTGGTGTCACCTGTGCGGATGAATCGCTGAAGAATTTCAGCGTAAGGCCTGTAGCTCACGTAGAGCATAGCACTGGAGAGCAGCGATCCTATCGCTCCGCCCAGGCCAAGCCCGAGGTTTAGTCGACCGGGCCGAAGCGGACTTAACCGCAGGGATGGGCCTCTTGCGATGACGGTGAGTGCGCAAGTCAGCAAGAGCCCGCCGGAGAAAAGCATCATCAGCCCGGAAGCCCTCGCTATGAAAGCGTTCCAACGGGATACATCTCCACCCCGAAATCTGTTCTGGATAGAAATGTTTTCTTCTTGTTGCGCGTTATCAATCTGGGCCGCGACGGAGGCATAAAACGCGGCTTCTTCGTTGTGTCTCTCTTTTTCAGACAACCTTCCGAGTTGTTTGTAGGCGTCCCGAACAACTCGCCTCATCATGAATCCACCTGCGGAACCCATCATCTGGCCGAATCGGGCCACGGCCCAATATTTCTCAACGGCGCCTATCCGGTTTCGTTGAACTTCGAGTAGCTCGCCGGATTTCAGAATGGATTCTGCATAGCGAGAGGAGTCCCAGGCTGCATAGGTTGGCAAGCCATACCAGCGTTCCTCGCCTATGACTCGATAGGGGTCGTTGAGGCCGTAACGAAGCAGAACTCGCCGATCAAGCTCCTTGAGCCGATCGTGATAGTTATCGAGCCTCGGGGAGCCAAATGCCGCCGCTAGGGCGTTTTGCCAGGCGGGTGGTTGTTCCTCCACGCGATGTGGAATCTTCTCGCGAACCACTTGATCGATGTCAATCTTCTCAGCCACGATGAAATGCGGAAGTGCGTTCTGAGGATCCCATTTCTCAAGCTCAGGGACCCAGCGGTCGATCTCGGAAAGCGATGAGTGCTGCACGGCAATGACGGCGTAAATCCAGGACAGTTTCGGGTCGAGATGAACGGCTTCGTCTGCCAGCCGCGCGCTTTCGGATTCGTCACAGTAGCGTATGGCGGCAAAGGCCAGCCCCTCTGCGTCATGATTTTGTTCGGCCTTCCTCGCGAGATCTTCTAGTTCTGGATCTGATTCTTGGTAATCCAGCGTCCGACGGATATGGAGGACGTCATGCCACTGCGCGAGGGAAACATGGAAGGCCTGGCGGAATACTGGGGCTAGGAAAAACAGGAGAGACGCCACAGTGCATGCAACGATGGCGGCGAGAGTGGTTTTGCGCATGGGACCCTCTTTGGCAAAAAGTTCTCCTGCGGAAGAAGCGGTGCGGCGATTGCTGCCCGGAAGGACAACGGCGAGAACGGCGTGCTTGGCGAGAACTCCCGCGCCGCCCATGGCCCAAATGAGGGCCGCCCAACTCCCGTGCACGTGATTTAGCTCACTGAGCATGCCGTGGCCCCAGTCGAGGGTGTCGTGCGGCGCGATCCAAATCGCGAAGCGCAAGAGGAGAGCGGCCACGCGGCGGGGATAGGCGAGGGGCATCATGCGCGGCCTCCGCTGAAAGCGGGCCGGCGGCCTTTTGCCGCGGCGGGAGCTGCAACGAGGGAGCTGCGAACCAGCTCAATCCCTTTTGGAGTAAGGCGGTAGGTGTGGCGCGGAGGGACACCGTCCTCGGTGGTTACCCACTTGGTTTCGAGCAAGGAGAACTTGGCCAGGCGCATGAGAATCGGATAGAGCGTGCCGGACTTCAGTCCCGTTTCGCGGCTCAATTCATAACCATAGCACCAAGCGGTCGGGCGTTCGGCGAACCGTTCAAGCACGCGAAGCGTCTGGGGGGATATTCGAGGAATCTTCATCGAAGTAGTCTACATATATAGACATTATCTATCAACAGCTATGACAAGTTTCAGACCTGCCAACCGGACAAAAGTCCTTCAGCAAGATCTGCGGGCGATGGCGAGGAGCGACCAAACCCTAGTTAGGCGTGGTGTTCTTCCACAGCCAGCCCCGGCGACTGCGATTAGTGGTTCACCCTTTTTGTTTTTGCCCAAGGTGGAGTTCCATTCGTCGCACGAGTTCAGCAACAGAAATACCTTTTCCCTTGGCAATCTTTTCCAACGCCGCTTTTTGCGGTTTCGAGAGATAGATATTTATTTGTTCGTACTCCGTTGATGGATGGCATACACCCCTAGGTCTCGAGTTGCACGCACTATTTTAACTGTTTAAGGCTCGCTTACTCCTCCCTGAAGTGCCCCGGGATGCGCATACGCTATGCCTCGCCGCCGCCGCTTTGACCCGCATGGCGTACAGCACGATCGCGGTACCTCCATCGTCTTAGGCACGACTTACCGGGAGTTAGCCCGCAACGGTACGGCAAAGGTCTTGGTCAGACTGCCCGTCTCAAGCGAGAGTTGGTGGGGATCGATCCAGGACATGGAAAGCTTTCGAAGGTCTTCTTCAGAGAAATCATTCAGCAAGAACAGCACAGCCTCGCTATTTTTCGAAACAACCACGAGTGAGCATCGGCGGTTCGACTGTTCCCCATCTCCTTCAGATTGCGATTCGGCGCTGTTTGCCTTCCAGTCATAGACGC
>Ga0209806_1000992_pt1 | contig 19112 bp, 16 predicted proteins | sample GraSoiAngelo_152_FD_186166 | JGI IMG/M metagenome (GOLD analysis project Ga0209806, IMG submission 186166) | Grasslands soil microbial communities from the Angelo Coastal Reserve, California, USA - 14_1009_12_30cm (SPAdes) (version 2) | ecosystem: Environmental > Terrestrial > Soil > Grasslands ... | reverse complement strand
CGCTCTAGCGGAAGTGTCTCGCGGCCGCCACACTTATGAAGCCGCAATGCGCCCTAATCATGGCGGAGTGCAAGCACCCCGCCGGCTCTCCGCGTGGCACTGCCCTTGCGCATACGCAATACCGCGTATGCGACACGTTGCGATCGTGCTACTCGCGGTGGGTTCCCTCGCCGCCTTGCCACGCCGGGCCCCGGCGCAGCAAGCTGCAAGGGATCTTGCAGCATTCACGCTGGCCTCCGGTACGCGCCGGCAGCACCGTTCTGTGGCCGCCACGCTCTTGACGATGCCGTCGCAGCCGCAAACGCCGAGTGGCGTCGGTCCGCTGGCGGCACGCGTGTCGTGGAGCACGCTGGGGGTCGCCGAGCTACCCGCGCGCCGCTCGTGGACGACTACACACACTGCGCTCGCGAGCGCGTTCACCGTCGCCCTGCTGGTCGACGCGGCGCAGACCCGCGATCTGGCCCGCCGGGGATGGCCCGGGTTCCGGGAAGCGAACCCGCTGCTCGGCCCGCACCCGAGCGTTGGTCAGGTCAACACCTACACGGCGCTGGCGGCCGCCGGCATGCTGACCGCCGCCGCCGCTGCTCCCCCCCGGATCCGCCCCTGGCTGCTCGGCGCCGCGCTGGCGGTCGAGGCGGTGACCGTCGGCGGGAGCGTGCGGAACGGCCTCCCCCTCAGACTTCACTAGCCTCGCCGTAGTCAATCGGGCGATCGTGGCCTGCGGGCGCTGCCCGCGGCTGCGCCGTTATTGCGAACGCGTCGCCCGAGACAAGAAGCGCGAATTTCTCGATTGGACATACTGGGGAAAGCCGGTCCCCGGGTTCGGCGACCCGAGGGCGCGCCTGCTCGTCGTGGGGCTGGCACCGGCGGCGCACGGCGCCAACCGCACGGGCCGCATGTTCACGGGCGACTCGAGCGGCGACTGGCTGTACGCGGCGCTACACCGGTACGGGTTCGCCAGCCGGGCGCAATCGGTTTCCCGCGACGACGGGCTGACGCTCGAGGATTGCTACATCACCGCGGCCGCGCGCTGCGCGCCGCCCGACAACAAGCCGAGCCCCGGCGAGCTGGAGCGCTGCCGCCCGTACCTCGCCGCCGACATCCGGCTGCTCTCTCATGTGCGGGTGGTGCTCACCCTCGGCCGGATCGCGCACGACAACTGGCTCAAGGCCGCCGGGTGGTGGGCGACGCTCGAGCCGCGCGACCGCCCGATCTTCGCGCACGGCGCCGTGACCACACTCCCCAACGGCGTCGCCCTCGTGACGTCGTACCATCCGAGCCGGCAAAACACCAATACCGGCAAACTGACACGGGCGATGTGGCACGGGGTGTTCGACCGGGTGCGGCGGCTGCTGGCTACTGGACGTCGAACTCCGTGATGTCGTGGTCGCCTCATCAGGCGCCCGCGTGCTCGCTCTGCGCGATCCGCAGCGCCTCCGTGAACACGGCGCGCACCTTTTTCTCGTCCCAGTACGCGTGGCCCGTGGCGAGCGCGCTCACCCACAAGTCCAGGTCGGAGCCGGCGCTCGTGTCGGGGGGTGCGGGTCGCTTGAACGACAGCCGCCCGATCGTCAGGCGCCGCCAAAAGGGGGTCGCGGGGGGTGGCTGCGGCTTGCGGACGGGGGCGGGGGCGGGGTGCTGCAAGAACGCGCGAACGACGGGCGCCAGCTCGTGTGCAGCCACATCGAAGCTGTGGTCGCCACTCAAATAGGGGGCGAGGACCGTCCGGGACTGGTGGACGAGTGCCCGCACCTGGTGGAAGAACGCGGCTTCGTCTGGCATGGCGTGCGAACGCTCCTTCCTCAGATGAGCCCGGATCATGGCGTCGATCCCGGCACGCGATTGGGCGGCGCGGCCGCGCCCCGGCCGGGGTCACCGTTGCGCCCTGCGGGGGCAATGCCGAAGCCCAGAGCCGCGCAGCTGGGCGTCCGGAAGGTCACATACCGTCCCAACATCTTGATGATGAAGACCCGGCCGAAATCGACGTATCCCATGCGATAAGCCGACTTGAGCGAATTGAGGTTGTCGGCCTCGATGTAGCAGACCAGTCCCTTGAAGCCCCGGGCCTGGCAGGCGGCGAGGGCGCGCGTCATCCCGATCGCATAGAGCCGACGGCCGCGGTACGCCTCGAGCGTGAGGCCCTTGTACATGTAGACGTAGGCGGGGTCGAACTGCACCAGCAGTCCATCGCTCATCAGCGTCGGCGAATGCGCGTACCAGCCGTACGCTGCCGGTTGGTCTCTGTCGACGATCGCGTAGCACTCGTCGCCCTTGGCCAGGGCGTCGTCCAGGAACTCCGCGGTCAGATCGTACTTCGCGTCCGCGGTCATGCGCCGCAATGTCTCGCGGTCGAGAAAGTCGGCGCTCATTCCGGCCGGGAGCTCCAGGAAGCTCGGAGCGACCACGGTGATGCACAGCGCCCGCAGCACCTTGAAGTCGATCACGCGCTGGATGGCGCGCAGCACGAACGCCCGCAGTGCGCTCCAGAAGCCGAACGCTGCCACCTGGGATCGAAATTCGGAGCTGATACGCTGAACCCGCACCCGGGGACCTTGAAAGGTGGTGCCTAGACCCACCGCAGGTAGCGCGCCACGCAGCGAGTCCGCCACAACGCGCCGGCGCGGTCGGGAGCGCAGCGCGCTGGAGCGGCCCTACAACAGCTCCCAATCGCGCGTGTGGCGGAGACGCCACACGATGTCACGGCTGGCGCGGGAACCACGCCGCGTCCCGCGCGTCGCCGCTCTCCGGAACAGGACCCTGTAGAGCGAACGAATCGGGTGTTTGACTCGCCTCGTGACCTCCGGTCGCGCGCGCGGTGACGCGCTGCAGGCGCCGCCACCCGACGCCCGCGAGCACGATCGCGCCGCTCGCGAGCAGCAACCACAGCAGCGGAATGCGCAGCAGCGCGCCCGAGCCGGCGATGAGCAGCAGGCGCGGAAACCGCCCCAGGGCGACGGCGCCGAGATACATGGGCAACGGGTACTTCCCGAGCGGCGCCAGGATGCGCACCGCGGAGTCGGGGAGCGGCGAGAAAATCACGAGCACGGTCGTCCAAAACGGGGCACGCAGGAACGCCGCGATGCTCCAGCGCGCGACCTTCCCGGTCGAGAGCGCCACGAGCTTGGGCTGCGCGGCGGCCCAGCTCACCAGCCGGTAGTTGACGGCTTCGGCGAGCGAGGCGGCCGCGGTGCCGCCGAGCGCGAGCAGCCACGCCGGATGGAAGCGCGCGTAATAGAGCAGCGTCGCCTCGAACGCCGTCGGCAGAAACGGCGAGAGCGGTCCATGCACCAACACGGCGAGCGCCAGGAACGCCAGCAGTTTCACGGGAGGTAGCCCGCGTAGCGCCACGCCACCACGGCGAACACGGCACTCTCGAGGATCCACGCCCAGGGCTGGCGATAGTAGCCGGTGTACATGGCCCGGCCCCAGTACCCCGTGTTTCTCCAGAGATTGAACGAAAAGCGCCGCCGGCTGAACGGCAGCAGCAGCGGGAGGCCGGTGTCGGTGGGGAGGTCGGCCACGACGTGGGCGACGATGCTCGCGAACGCCAGCCCGCCGAGGGCGGGTCCGAACAGCAGCACGGCGACCGCCCCCACCGCCACGCAGAACGTCAGACTGTGGCTCCAGGTACCGTGGAAGTCGGGACGCGCCCAGCCGGCGCGGATGACCAGCGAATCAGCGTTGGGAAGGAACTGTGCGGCGCCGACCACCAAGAACGTCTCGGGCCGAGGATCGATGGACGCGATCGCGAGCGCGATGCCGACATGACCGAATTGCATCGTGTCTCCTGGTTCGCAGAGTCGGAGGAATGATGCGCCCGCCCTTTCAAGCGGACTTCAAGCGACGGACTGATCCCGGTAGCGGCGGGCCTGGCCAGGCGTGAGCATCTCCTGCAGCACGATGTCGCGCTCGATCGGGGCGGTGAAAAGGTAACCCTGCGCGTCGGCGGTGAGCCAGCGCTCCCACTCGAGCACGTCGAGGACCTGGGCGACGGGACCGGGCTCGAGGCCGGTGGCGCGCGCCAGCCGCGCCACGTCGCCGCGGCCCCCCAGCGCCGCCGCCGCGCCGAGGACCTGCTGTGCGGGGAGCGGGAGCCCGCGGAACCGCAGGCACACCGCGCCGACCACAGCGGGTGGGAGGCTCCCCGGCAGCGAATCGATCAGGGTGCGTGCGGCGGAGGGCCAGGCGCGCGCGTCGGGGGCGAGCCGATAGCCCGCGGCCACGGCCTCGAGCAGGGCGAGGGCGAGCAGGGGAATGCCTGCGGTGTCGCGCTCCACGCGTCGCCCCAGGCGATCCCGCTCGTCCGCCCCGTACGCCGGCACGGCCCACGCGACGAGCTCTGCCAGCGCCGCCTGGTCCAGGCGCCCCAGTCGGATCACCGCACCCTCGAGATCTCGTCCCAGCCGGCCTTGCAGCACGTCGAAGCGTTCTCCGTCCGGCACGCCCCGCGCCACGCTGAGCAGCAAGAGCACGCGGTGTGACGCCGTGTCGCGCGCCAGAGCGGGGAGGAGCGCGAGCGACGCGGCGTCGAGCCACTGTGCGTCGTCGATCACGAGCAGCAACGGCCGCTCCGCCGCCGCCGCGATCACGGCGGCGACGAATGCGTCGCCGATTTCCATCGCGGGCATGGCAGGGTCCGCGAGACCGCCTCGGAACCGTGCGCCCAAGTCGGGATTGAGTCTCCCCAGGCTCGCGAGCGCGGGCGAAGGCGCGCTCGCGAGCCCGGGCGCGTCTCCCAGTCCCGCCGCGACGAGACCCGCCACAGCGCTCCAGTCCCGGTCCCGATCCGCCGGCACGGCGCGGGCGGCGGCCACGGTCGCATCGTCCAGCCGGGCGCGGGCGGCGAGCTCCTCGATCAGTCGCGTCTTTCCTTCCCCCGGCTCTCCCTGGACGAGCACGACCTGCCCCCGAGCGGCCTTGGCGCGCTCCCACGCCGCGGCTCCGGCGGTGAGCTCGGCCGAGCGACCGAGCAGGGGCGGGCGCGGCCGGGCCGCCGGTGGTGCCGCGAGGATGCGCCGTCCCACGCGCGCCTCGCGGATGCGCTCGACCAGACGTGCCATCTCCGGACTGGGAGCCGCGTCCAGGGCGTCACCGAGCGCGCGTGCGAGGCCCTCGGCGACGCGCAGGGCCGCCGCGCGGTCGCCCGCGAGGGCGAGGGCGCGCATCGCCGTGCGCGCCGCCGGCTCGGACGTCGGATCAAGGGCCACCGCGCCGAGCGCGGCGCGCGCCGCCGCCGCCGTGTCGCCGCGCGCGAGCCGCGCCTCGGCGGACTTGACGAGCGCCTCGAGCCCCTGCGCGCGCCACAGCGTGCGCTCCGCCCCGAGCCAGGTTTCGAACTGATTCGCATCCGGGAGCGCGAGTCCCTCGAGGAATTCCCCTTCCACCAGGGCCGCGGCGGCGTCCCATTCCCCCCGCTCGGCGAGCGCGGCGAAGCGGTCGCAATCGAGCGTGACGCCGTCGGTCGCGAGCCGCACCTGGTCGACGTCGGACTGGACCGCGGCGTCGCCCAGCACGCGCCGCAGCACACGCAGGGCCTCGCTCAGCGAGTGGCGGGCGAGCGCCTCGTTCCGGTCGCTCCACAGCAGGCCGAGGAGATGCTCACGCGTGCGACTCTTGCGGGGGCTGCGCGCGAGGTACACGAGCAGCGCCAGGTGCTTGCGCCACAGCAGCTCGGGGGGCGCCGCGGCGCCCTCCACCGTCACGCGCGCGGGGCCGAGCACGCGGACGGAGACGTGCGGGGAGTCGGCCATCGCGTCGATTATCGGCCACGGTGCGGTCGACAGCAAGCGCCGCTACATTCTCCTCCCGCATGCCTACCCCCGCTCTCGAAGACGTGCAGCGCGCCGTGGGCGACCGCTACGAGGTGGTGAGTCTCGCCGGCGCCGGCGGCATGGGCGCCGTGTTCCGGGCCCGCCATCGCACGCTCGGCCACATCGTCGCCGTCAAAGTGCTGCCTCCCGACGTCGCGGCCAGCGCCATGCGGCGCGAGCGGTTCCGGCGCGAGGCCACGCTCGGCGCCGGGCTCGAGCACCCCAACATCGTCCGCGTGTACGACTTCGACACCCGGGACGACATCACCTTTCTCATCATGACGTTCGTGCGCGGCGTGACCCTGGAGGAGCGCCTGCACGGTTCCGACCGCCCGACCACCGACGCGATCCTCCGCAGCGTGCGCGAGATCGCGGATGCGCTGGGCTACGTCCACCGCCGCGGCGTCGTACACCGCGACGTGAAGCCGGCGAACATCCTGCTCGACGAGGACAGCGGGCGCGCCCTGCTCGCCGATTTCGGGGTCGCGCACGTGGAGGGCTCGGCCGACACGTCGCTGACGCAGCCGGGAATCACGATCGGCACACCCGGTTACATGGCCCCCGAGCAGGTCGCCGGGGCACGCGTAGACGGCCGCTCCGACCTGTACTCGCTCGCCGCCGTCGCGTTCGAGTTGCTCACCACCGGGTCGGCCGACTTCAAGGCCGACCGTGCCACGCTGGCGCGTACCCTCCGCGCCGCCCGGCCGGAGCTCTCCACGCGCGAGGCCGCGGTGCTCGTGGCCCCGCTGGCCGAGCGGCCCGATGAGCGCCCGGGGTCGGCCGACGCGTGGATCACGGCGCTCGACCGCACCCGGCCCCGGCGGTGGCGCTGGGCGATCGCGGCGCTGGCCGTCGTCGTCGCCGCGGGCGCTGCGCGGATGCTGTGGGGCCCGGCACCGCCCTCCGACGTGCCGCCCCGGCTCGCGGTGATGCCGTTCGCGGTCCTGGGCACGCCGCCCTACCCGGCCACGCAGCTGCCGGAGTATTTCGTTTCCCGATTCCGGCCCGTGGAGCGGGTGATCGACGTCCTGTCGTTCGGGCAAGTGGTGGCGCAGACCGGCACGGCACCCCCCTCGAACGAGGAGGCGCGCGACCTCGCGCAGCGGCTGGGGGCGCGGTTTTTCGTGCAGGGCAGCGTGTCGTATGCCGGACCGACGGTCACGTTGACGGCGACGTTGTACGAGGGCCATCGCGCGCGACGCAGCGGCACGGCCACCGGCCGCGTCGGGTTGGACGAGTCGGACATGATGGACCGGGTGTGGACCCAGCTCTATCCGGAGTTCACGCCCAGTCCCGACGTGACGCTCCCGAACGGCGGACCCGACGCGCTCGCCGCGTACCTCAACGCTGAAGCGGCCTTTCGGCGCGGCGACTACCGCACGGCGCGCGACGGGTACACGCGCGTGATCCGTGCCGATACGGGGTTCGCCATCGGACGCCTGCGGCTCGCCCTGGTCGCGGCGCAGGTGGACCCCACCGAGCAGGGGTTCGGGCCGCCGCTTAGGGGGGCGATGCTGCACCAGCGCGGCCTGTCCGGCGCCGACAGCCTGCTGCTCGACGGATTCTCCGAGCTCCTGGCGCACGGCGACGGCCTGGCGGCGCTGGCCCGGTTCAAGAGCGCGACGGAGAGCGCGCCCGACTATCCTCAGGCGTGGTACGTGCTGGGCGAGTTCTATTACCACTTCGGCGACCTGTTCGATCAGAGCGTGGGCGAGGCGCGCGGGGCGTTCGACCGCGTGCTCGACCTCGATCCCCGCTTCTCCCCGGCGATCGGGCATCTCATCGCGTTCGCCCACCAGGTGGGCGATCGGCCGGAGACCGAGCGCCTGATCCGGCAGTACCTGCGGATCGATTCGACGTCGGTGGTGGCCGAAGTGGTGGGGATCGCGGACACTCTCATCCTGGGATCGGCGCTGGATCAAGTGGCGCTGCTGCAGCACGCGTGCGGGCACAGCTTCCTGGCGCTCAAAACCCTAGCGTTTCAGGCGGCGGCGTTCGGCACGCCGGCACAGCGCGAGGGACCGGCGCGCAGCGTGTTGCGATGCATGGAGCAGCGCGCCGCGACCGATCAAGAGCGGGTGCGCGTGCTGCGCATGGGGCTGGCGGCGGACCTTGCGGCCGGCTGGACGGACAGCGCGCGCGCCCGGCTCGGCCGCGCCGGGGGGCGTCCCTGGGCGGAGCGGGAGCGGGATCTGTGGCTCCTGGTGGCGCACGACGTGGGGTTGCCCGCGCTGGGCGATTGGGAGGGCGCCGCCGCCCGGCTCGCGGCGCAGCCGCGCGCCGTGCAGGACACCGATGTCACCGCTCACTGGGCCTTGGCGCGGGCGGGGGTGGATCGCGCGCGCCACGCGGCCGCCCTGGCGCGGCTCGCCGCCGGTGGGGCTCCGCTGCCGGCGAGCCTCGCCGCCGACCTGCAGGCGCGGGCGGCGCTCGCCCGGAGCGATTCGGCCGCCGCGCTGCGGCTGTGGCAGGGTGCGACGCGCCGCTACGCGGTGCTCAGCGTACCGTTCGAGCTCGTGGCGTCGCTCTGGCCGCTGCGCCTCGAGCTGGTGCGCGTGGGGGTGGCGCGCCGCGACAGCTCCATGGTCGAGCGGGCGTGCGCGTCGTTCGAAGGCCTGATGGGCTATACGGACCAGGTCGCTCAGCCGGAAGTCGCGCGGCTGTGCCGGAGGTGACGTTGCAACGGTACTAGTTACCTATCCCGGCGATAAGGGCGGCGAGCACGGCGGTCGCAGCGCCGCCCACGGCCGTGAGCGTGAGTCCCGGCACCCAGCCGAGCTCCATGCCGAGCGACAGGCGCATGTGCGACTGGACGGGGATGTTGCACCCGGTCGGTCCACAGCCGAGGAACACGGGGCGGCGCACCAGCTCGGGCCGGGCGGCGAGGGCGAACCAGTAGTTGGGACTCCATCGAACCAGGCCGAACAGCGACCCCGGGCGGAGGTTGTTGGTTGTGGCCAGCAGCGGCGCACCCAGGGCGACGTCCACGGACGCCGTGGACGACAGCCAGCGGCGATAGCGGACGGCGGGCCCGAGCCCGAAGCCGACCCGGTCGAGGCTCGCGAACACCGACCCGCCGATTGCGTTGCGGCTATCGACGTTCGCCATGAGGCCCCAATCGGCCACTTCGCGGAGCGGCGTATCGCCCGTCACGTCGCTGCCCAGCACCACGTAGCCGCCGAAATTCGTGAAGGCGAACGCGGAGCACGCGGGCTTGGGCTGGGCGCGGTAGCAGAGCGATTCCTGGGCCGGAGCGGCCTCGGACCCTGCGAGCAGCAACGCAATCGAGAGTACGGTGAGACGACGCATCAGCACCTCCCGCTGTTTAGGACGTGGTCCCAATTAGCGGGAGGCCTTCAAGCCGCTTTCAAGCGGACGGAACCTTTACAGCGGACGAGAGGGGAGCCAAGCTAAGTGCGTGACGACGACCCGCGTTCTCTCGCTTTCCCTCGCCCTCGTGGCGATGTACCCCACGCTCGCGTGCCGCGCCGGCCAGCAGGGTCCCGCCGCGGTCGACCCGGGGACGCCCCAGCCGCCGCCGGCGTGGCGGCTCGTGTGGCACGACGAGTTCGACGGCGCCGTGCTCGACACCACCAAGTGGGTGCGGGAGACTGGGGGCAATGGCTGGGGGAACGCCGAGCTCGAGTTCTATACCGATCGGGTCGAGAACGCGCGATTCGAGAACGGTTACCTCGTGATCGAGGCGCGGCACGAGCCGTTCGGTAACCAGGCGTACACTTCGGCGCGCCTCAAGACCCAGAGTCTGGGCGCGTGGAAGTACGGCCGGATCGAGGCGCGCATTCAGATCCCGCGCGGGCAAGGGCTGTGGCCCGCGTTTTGGATGCTGGGCGATGACATCGCGCAAGTCGGCTGGCCGACGTGCGGCGAGATGGACATCATGGAGAACATCGGGAAGGAGCCCGGGACCGTACACGGCACAGTGCACGGTCCCGGATACTCCGGTGCCAACGGCATCAGCAGTGCCTACGCCCTGACGAGCGGCGCGTTCGCGGACAGCTTTCACGTCTTTGCCATCGAGTGGCAGCCGAGCGTGATTCAGTGGTTCGTCGACGGCACGCTGTACAAGACCGTGCTCCCGGCCAATCTGCCGGGGCGCTGGGTGTACGACCATCCCTTCTTCATCCTGCTCAACGTCGCGGTGGGTGGCTACTGGCCCGGCAATCCGGATTCGACGACGGTGTTTCCGCAGACGATGCGGGTGGATTACGTGCGCGTCTATCAGCGGTAGGGAGCGGAACTCCTATTCATGCGACGAGCCACGACGTAGCCACCGGTCGCGATGGTGGCGAGCCGCGGCGCGGCGAGCGAGACGGACGCACTGTGCTCGGGCCCGAGGAGCAAGTCCAAAACATCCAGCAGGCGCGTATCCATCGATCAGGGCCTACTCGTTTCCATCCACAGACGTCGGACTTGTCCCTTGCTATCGAAGGTGAGCTTCATCAAATCATCGTATCCGAGGTCCTCTGAGACGGGACAAGTCGGAATTTCAAGCGTATCCCCGTCGTGCTTGAATGTGACGCCTCAAAAGCCGTTTCCATTTGACGCATCGGTAGCGCGACGTCACTTTGGCACGGGGACCGAGTCGATGCCACCCTCAACGAGTTGATGCTCCCTCAAAGGAGGAGACCTATGAAGGGCAGACCATCCGGTCTCGCAGCCCTGGCGGTCCTGCTGGCGATTCCGGCACGCGCTGCGGGCCAAGCGCCCCCGAGCCGTCCAGGCGTCGAGATGAGCGGCGTCAAGGCGTCGCTGAAACTTCAAGCGCCTGTCGAGGGCTTCATGACGGCTCTGAACGGCAAGGTCGACCTGCGCGCCACCGAGGTGGAGTTGCAGCCCGGCGGAACAGTGAAAGACCACTACCACTTTGGGCCGGGAATTCGCCGCATGCTCGCTGGAGAACTGACCCTGATCTACGCGGACACCAAGAAGGAGCAGGTGGTGCGGACGGGCGAGTATTTCTACGAACCTGGCGACGTGAACATTTGGGCGGTGAACCGGGGTTCCGTACCGGCGACTTGGCTCGCTGTGGAACTCGTGCCCGCTGGCCTCAAGGGCTCGACGATGGCTCCGCCGGCAGCGCGGGCGGAGTTAGTCGAAAGTGGAGCGCGTCTCAAGGAACTGGTCTGCCCGAAGGATTAGGCTGACGTGAGGGAGAGTTGTGCCTCTGGTCCGCCCGCCAGCGGCGTTATGGGCACCCAACCCCGACGGTGGTGGCCGAGGGTGGTGCCGAGGGTTTAGAACACCGTGCGCACCTTCGGCCTGCCAGGGTTCTGTCAGTGTGGTGCGCGGGTCTGGGTCACCAGCAATGGCCGCCGTAACGTGAGGGTCCGGTGAGCGATGGTGTACGTCCTTACGGAGGGCACAGGACTCGAACCTGTACGGGCTTGCGCCCAGCGGTTTTCAAGACCGCCGCCTTACCAGTTAGGTCTAGCCCTCCAGTGTTACAGGGCTTCAAGTTACGGTGGTGGGGGACCTCTTAGAAGAGGTCTCGGCCGAGGGCATGCCGCAGAGTTTCATGATGACCGTGGTTGAAACGTCCAAGCGCATCAGCACAGTTGCGAGGGGGGTCGTTCAGCGTGATCACGCATGAGAACACTGGTGCCCGGCCCTGGGCCATTGCCCTCCTCGGATGGCTCGCCGCCGCTCCCCTGCCCGCGGTCGCGCAGCAGTATCGCATCGCCTACACCATCGCCATGCCGGATATCGCGGCGCACCTGTACGCGATCACGCTGGCGGTGAGCGGGCTGGGGGGGAGCAGTCCCGTCGAGCTGCAGATGCCGGTGTGGTCGCCCGGCCGCTACGGCCGCATGGATTTCGCCAAGAACGTCCAGGATTTTTCGGCGGTGGGGAGCGACGGCAAACCCTTGCGCTGGGACCGGGTCAACGGGTCGCTGTGGCGCGTGCTTCCGGGCGCGAGTCGGAGCGTGCGGGCCACGTATCGTGTGTTCGCCGACGCGCCCATGTCGGGCACGTTCTCGGTGCTCGACAGCGCGCACGCGAACTGGAACGGGGCATCGCTGCTCATGTACGTGGAGGGCCACAAGCAGGATCCGGTGTCACTCAGCGTCGAGCCGCCGGAGGGGTGGACGATCATGAATGGGGCGGTCACCCAGCCGGGCCAGCGGCAGTTTCAGTTTCCGAACTACGATCTGCTGATCGACACGCCCACCGAGGTGGCACCGGCCGGATCGTTGCTGCTCGATTCCTTCGTCGTCGACGACCGGAAGTACCGCGTCATGGTGCACCACAGCGGGCCGGTCCCCCCGCCGGCCGGCGCACGCGAGCGCTTCGTGCACGACGTCGAACGGATCGTGCGCTACGAGAATTCCGTCTTCGGGGCGCCACCGCTCGAGCAGTACACGTTCCTGTTCAACATCGGCTTTCCCGGCGGCGACGGAATGGAGCATCTGTACTCCACGCAGATCCAGAACTCGCGTGTATGGACCGATACAGCGACGCTGCTCCCCGGCATCTCCTCGGCGGCGCACGAGTACTTCCATGTGTGGAACGTGAAGCGCGTCCGACCCGCCGCGCTGGGCCCGTTCGACTACACGCGCGAGCAGTACGAGCCGTCGCTCTGGGTGGCCGAGGGGTGGACGCAATACTACGGGCAGGCGGCGCTGCGGCGCGCCGGCCTGCAGGACACGGGCACGTTCTACGCGCGGATGGCGTCGCTCATCCGGGCGAATCTCACCGCGCCGGGCCGCAAGGAGGTGTCGGCGCGCGTGGCCTCGTTCGAGGCGCCGTTCTGGGACGGCGCGCCTCAGGCCCAGCCGACGAACTTCGAAAACACGTTCTTCGATTACTACACGAAGGGGGCCGGAATCGCGACGTGCCTCGACTTGTTCATTCGCCATCAGACAGGCAACACCAAATCGCTCGACGACGCGTTCAACGATCTCAAGCACCGGGTGTGGGACGCTCCCAAGGCGTCGTACTATCTGCAGGGACGCGGCTACACGGAGGACGACGTCGAGCAAGCCGTGAGCGCCGCGGCCGGCACGGACATGCATGCCTGGTTCGCGCAGCATGTCGGCGGTACCGACGACATGGATTACGACGCGGCGCTCAGCTGGGCCGGATTGAAGCTGCTGCGCGCTGAGAGCGGCCAGTGGCAGATCGAGGAGACGCCGGATGCGACGCCGGAGCAATTGAAGATTCGGAAGGGATGGCTCACGGGGCAGGTCGACAAGTAGGCGAGACTGCCAGCGACGCCCCTGGCTCCTGCCCGATCACGAAGTTGAGTTCACAAAGGAGGATTCTCGTGGTCCCTCTCTCGCGCGCTGGCTGGCTCGGCGCCGCGCTCCTCGTCGGCATCGCGAGTCCCGGGGCCCATCCAGCGATTGCGCAGAGCTCCGCGCCTCGCATGCCGGTCCCGACGCCAGCGCGGGCACTGCTCGTTCTTAGCAAGACCGACCGCACCCTGAGCATCGTCGATCCCACGACGCTCGTTGTGGTGTGGCGTGTCCCGGTGGGACCAGACCCCCACGAGGTCATCGCGTCCGCCGACGGGCGGGTCGCGTACGTCTCCAACTACGGGTTCGGCGCGTACAACACCATCACGCCCGTAGATCTCATCGCGCAGCAGGCGCTACCCGCCATCGACCTCGGTCCGTTGCACGGCCCCCACGGGCTCGCAGTCGCCGACGGGAAGATCTGGTTCACTGCCGAGGGGGCGAAGGCGATCGGTCGCTACGACCCTGCACCGCACGCCGTCGACTGGGTGCTCGGCACCGGGCAGGACCGTACGCACATGCTCGTCGTGTCCGCGGACGGGAAGCGAGTCGTCACATCCAACGTCAGCTCGGCGACCGTTACGATCGCCGAGCCGCGCAGCGGACCCCCGCCTCCGGTCGCTGCCTCCGGGGTCGACTGGACGGAGACGGTGGTCCCCGTGGGCCGCGGTGCGGAAGGGATCGATGTGTCGCCCGACGGGCGCGAGGCGTGGGTGGCCAACGCACAGGACGGCACCATCTCGGTCATCGATCTCGCCCGCAAAGTCGTGGTGCAGACGCTAGCGGCGGACGTGCGGGGCGCTAACCGGTTGAAGTTCACCCCCGACGGCGCGCTCGTGTTCGTGTCGACGCTGGGTGGCCCGGATGTCTCGGTGCTGCGGGCGGCGGCCCGGGCAGTGGTCAGGCGCGTACCAGTCGGGCGCGGGGCGGCGGGAATCGTGATGCAACCGGACGGGGCGCGCGCTTATGTGGCGTGTACGCCCGACGACAGCGTGGCGGTGATCGACGTGCGGTCGCTCATGGTGGTCGCGCGCATCGGCGCAGGTGGACGGCCGGATGGCCTGGCATGGGCCGTCCAGCCGTGAGACCTTTTGGAACGTTCGATGCAGAAGCTGCGTGCCGGCGCGGGCGGGCGACGAGTCCGCCGAGGGCGGAGCGCCCGGAGGGACTCCCCGGCGCACGCCAGACTAGCGCTCGACCGGCGGGTTGAACCCGTAGCTCGTGTTCTTGAACACCGAGTCGGCGACCACCAGCGCCTGGGTCGCCAGACTGGGGTTGCGCTGCCGTAGCACCTGCGCCAGCGCCTGATACACGATGCCATAGGTGGCGAGGATCGACTCCGACGGCCGGTCCACCCAGCCGCGTGGCCGGTGACGGCCGGCCGCCTGACGATGATAGACGTCGAACGCGAGGGTCGTGGTCCGGGGGAGGTTGATGGCCCCGAGCCCGGGCCCGAGCGACACGAGGCTGTCCGACGCAATCAGCGGTTCGCGGTGCAGCTTGCGCGCGAACCCCTGACCCTCCAGGTAATCGCTCAGGCCGAACAGGTCGGCATACGGGCCCACGGTGCGGGAAAAATAAATGGGTCTCTTGCCCATCTGATCCTTGATGGCCTCGAGCACGATCACGTCGGCCCGCTCCAGATACTGGCGGCCGAGCTGCTGCGGATCGAGCGACACGCTGACCCCGCCCAGGTTCACTAGACGCTTCTGGTCGAGCCAGTACACCGGCTCGAGGTGTGCGAGCTGCTCGTCGGTGTAATCGAGCAGCCGGCCCGCCGGCTTGGTCCAGGCGCGCCCGCGGTAGATCGACGGCGCCCCGGTCGAATCGAACGTGGCGAGGGGCCGGCGCTGCAGCTGGCGTAGGTACCAGTCGGTGTTGGCGAGCGACAGGTTCACCACCGTCACGTCCTGGCGGATGTGCTCCACTTCCTGCGCGTACCACAGGGGGAACGTGTCGTTGTCTCCCGCGGTCACGAGCACGCCGTACGGCTCGACCGACTGCAGCATGTCGTAGGCGAAGTCGCGCGCCAGCGTCTCACCTTGGCGCGACGCGGTGAGACGGTTGCCCACCAGCGGCACGAGTGCGAGGAGCAGCACCGGTGTCGCGAGCAGCCAGCGGCGGGCCGGGTCGGGCTCCCGGGCCTCGAGCGACTCCGTCAGCCATTCCATCAGGGTCGCGAGCCCCATTCCCACCCACACGCCCCACAGCGCGAACGAGGCGAGGAAGAAATAGTCGCGCTCGCGCACCTCGTGCAGCGCCTGGGGGAGATCGGGGCGCTGCGAGTAGCCGTACTTGAAGTTGAGGTAGAAGATCAACAGCAGCGTGAGCGTCGCCATCAGCGTCGTCATGGCGACGGCGGTGCGGCGGTCGGCTTTCCAGTGGCGGTACGCGCCCAGCAAGCCCAGGAAGGCGAACACGACCGCGAGCGCCCCGCGCAACCCGGTGGTCCAGTCGCGGCCCCACTGCCACGTGAAGTACTGGATCCACATGCCGATCTGCGCCTGGGGCGTGGCCTGCCGCTGCCACACGGGCGGCTTGCCGTACTGCTGGCGGGTGAGCACGTCCCACAAGGCCGCCGGCGTGGTGGGCTCGCCCTCGTTGATCGCCGGGAAATGCGCCGACCGAATCGGCAGGAACAGATACACCGACACTCCCACGACCGCCACCAGCAGCACCGCGACCGCGAAGTCGCCGTTGCGCGCGTAGGCGAGCGCGTAGATCAGCGCCGCGACGAACAGCACGGCCGCGAGCTTCAAGGGCGTGGAGCTCTCGAGTCCGCTCGCCACGATCAGCGCGTACGCGCTGCAGAACACCAGCCACTGCGACCACTCGATGCGCCGCGCGGCGAGCCCCCCAAGTCCCATCGCACGCTCCCGCTTGAGCGGCGGATACAACAGCACCATCACCACGGGTCCCACCAGCACGCCCATCATGTGGTTCGTGGAGGTGAGCGCCAGCAGGTATACGATCATCAGGAGATGATGATCGTGCCCTTCGCCGGGGGGCTGGTCATCCCAGCGCACGATGAGCCACAGCACCAGCGCGATCGACAGCAGCGAGAGCGTGTAGACCTTCTCGTTCACCACCGACTGGTTCCACACCGTGAACGCGGTCGCCGCGCTGAGCGCGCCAGCGAGGGCGGCCAAGTGCCGCGGCAGCCGGGCCGGCACCCAGCTCCGCATCCACCGCTCGCCCACCAGGAACCAGCACCCCGCCGCCACTGCGCTCGTCACCGCGGCGAGCAAATTGATCCGCTCGGCATACGCGGCCGCGAGCGGCAGCAGGCCCCAGGTGTGGGCGATCAGCGTGAACAGCGGATTGCCCGGCGGGTGCGGGATGCCGAGCACGTAGGCGGCGGCGATGTATTCCGACGTGTCCCAGAACTGGGTGGTCGGGGCGAGCGTCGCGACGTAGAGGATCAGGGCGCCGAGCGCGACGAACCCGGCCCAGACATAGGGCGGGCCCTCGGGTGTCGCGTCGACGGGGAACGGCTGCGAGAGCCGCTGAGGCTCGGTCATGGTCGCCATAGGTCAGTGCCTGAACTGTCGGATGCCCGTGAACACCATCGCCACCCCCGCCTGATCGGCCGCCGCCACCACCTCGGCGTCCTTGACCGACCCGCCCGGCTGGATGATCGCGCTCACCCCCGCCCGAGCCGCCTCTTCTACACCGTCCGCGAACGGAAAGAACGCGTCGGAAGCTAACACCGCCCCGGCTGGGTCGTGGCCCTGCTGGCGCGCCTTGTGAATCGCCAGGAACGAGGCGTCCACGCGCGACATCTGGCCGGCGCCGATCCCGACCGCCGTCTGGTCGCGGGCGAGCAGGATGGCGTTCGACTTGACCACGCCCACGGCCGCCCACGCGAAGCGCAGGTCGCGCCATTCGGCGTCGGTGGGAGCACGCCGTGTGACCACCTTCCACCCCGCTTCGTCGGCCGCCTGCGCCGCGCGGGACCGCTCCTGCACCAGGAACCCTCCCCGGATCCGTTTGTAGTCCCAACCCGCCGCATCGCCCGCGCGCAGGCGCACGACCCGCAGGTTTTTCTTGTCGCGAAACACGCTCAGCGCGTCGTCCGCGAACGTGGGGGCTACCACCACTTCCACGAACAGATCGCGCATCGCCTCCGCCGCGCCGCGATCGACGGCGACGTTGAACGCGATCACCGAGCCGAATGCCGAGGTACGGTCGGTGGCGAGTGCGCGCTCGTATGCGTCGCGGGGCGAGCGCCCCAGCGCGATGCCGCACGGGGTGGTGTGCTTGATGATCGCGCACGCCACGGCGTCCGATCCGGACGATCCGGACCAGGGCGCGACCGCCGCGACGGCGGCATCGACGTCGAGCAGGTTGTTGAAGGACAGCTCCTTGCCGTGGAGCTGCTGCAGGTCGCGAATTCCGGGCTCGGCCGCCGCGTACAGCGCCGCCGCCTGATGCGGGTTCTCGCCGTAGCGCAGCTCTTGGCGGCGCTCCAGCGCCAGCGTGATCCGCTCGGGCCATCCCGGCGTGTCCCGCGTCAGGTACCCGTGGATCGCGGCGTCGTAGGCGGCGGTGTGGGCGAAGACTTTGGCGGCGAATCCTCGACGCAGCCCGGGAGTCAGCTCGCCGGCCTTGAGCGCCGCGATCACCACCGGATAGTCGTCTGGATCGACGACGACGATTACGTCCCGGTGGTTTTTCGCGGCCGAGCGGAGCATCGAGGGGCCGCCGATGTCGATCTGCTCGATGGCTTGCTCGATGCTGACGCCCGGCTTCGCGACCGTCTCGCGAAACGGATAGAGGTTGACGGCGACGAGATCGATCGGGGTGATGCCGTGCTCCGCCAGCGCGGCGCGGTCGCCCGGGTGCGCGCGCCGGGCGAGCAGGCCGCCGTGCACCTTGGGATGCAGCGTCTTCACGCGGCCGTCCATCATCTCGGGGAAGCCGGTCACACGTTCAATGGGGATCACCGCGAGGCCCGCCTGGCGCAGGGTCTCTGCTGTGCCGCCGGTCGAGACGATCTCCCAGCCGAGCGCGGCGAGCTCGCGGGCGAACTCGACGACGCCGCGCTTGTCCGAAACCGACAGCAGCGCTCTCACCAGCTCTCGGCGATGGCCCGGATCAGGTCCGCGAGGCTCGCGACGTCCTTCAGGTCCACGACCTCCACGGGGGAGTGGGAATAGCGCAGCGGCCAGCCGAGCGCCACGTCCACCACGCCGTAGGGCGTGAACATGGAGCCGTCGTTGCCGCCGTTGGTGGTGCCGACCTGCAGCGCCACGCCGCGCGCGCGCGCCAAGTGGACCAGGGAGTCTACGTACGCGGGAGGCGTCACCGACGAGTTGTCCAGCGCCCGCGCCACGGCGCCGGCGCCGATCGGCGCCACCGCGAAGTTGGGAAGCTCGAGCGGCGAGTCGGCGGAGACGAACGTGTCGATCGCGTGGACGCGGCGGGGAGCGGTGCCGAGCGCCGCGGCCGCCACGCCCGCACCCTCGAGCCCGATTTCCTCCCGCACGCTCCAGATGAAGATCACCTGATGCTTCAAGGCCGCGCGGTCCAGGTGTCGCAGCGCGAGAATCTGGGCGGCGTCGCCCACGCGGTCGTCGAACGAACGGCCGGTGGCTCGGGTGCCTGCCAGGCGGACGAACTGCTTGGGCATGGTTACCGTCGCCCCGGGGCTGACGCCCCGGGCCAGGGCGCCTGCCCGCGAGGTCGCACCCACGTCCACACGCAACGGGGGCGCCGTGTGGTGGGTGAAGCCGGAATCGCGCGGCATGAACACGCCGGCCACGTCGCCCTTGTCGGTATGCACCAGCGCCGGCTGGGCCTCGAACAGCGACGCGATGAAGCCGCCGCGGGGCTCGAGCTCGAGCGAGCCGTCGTCGCGGACGGCGGTCACCCGGAATCCGATCTCGTCCATGTGCGCCACGAACACGATCAGCGGATTCCCCTGACCGAGGCGCACCCACAGGTTGCCCGCGGTGTCGGTCTCGCTCTTGGCCCACGCCGGCAGCAGCCGCTTCACCAACTCCCGCACCGGGCCCTCCGCGCCGGAGACGCCGTAGGAGTCGAT
>Ga0209806_1000991_pt1 | contig 19128 bp, 20 predicted proteins | sample GraSoiAngelo_152_FD_186166 | JGI IMG/M metagenome (GOLD analysis project Ga0209806, IMG submission 186166) | Grasslands soil microbial communities from the Angelo Coastal Reserve, California, USA - 14_1009_12_30cm (SPAdes) (version 2) | ecosystem: Environmental > Terrestrial > Soil > Grasslands ... | reverse complement strand
GCTCGTGCGAGTGACCGTCCTCTACCGCCCGGTCACCGGGCGAGGTCAAATGGACCAGGAGCGGCAGGTGGACGTGGTCACGATGCTCGTCGCGCGGACCTGACGCCCGGTGGACGAGCCCACTCCCCGAACGAACACGCTCGCCGCGCTCGTCGACGAGCGCGGCGCAGCGCTCGTGCTCGCCCTGATGGTGCTCCTGACCCTCACCGGGCTCGTGCTGGCGCTCCTCGCGGCGAGCGGCTTCGAGCCCCAGATCTCGCGCAACCACAGCCACACGGTCCGCACCCGGTACGTGGCCGAGGCCGGTCTCGAGTACGCGTACGCCGTGTTGGCGACGAACGTCGATGCCTGGAACGGCTACCTGCAGGGCGCCAGCTGTTCGCAGGGCGCCGTGCTCGGCGCGGAGGGCTCGAGCCTTCCCGGGCTCGCGAGCGTCCACGGGACATTCACGGTCAGCGTCCGCAACGACTGCGGCGCTGGCGACGCCGCGCTCACCGGCGTGGGGCTCGACGCCGCCGCCGGCGCCTGCGACCCGGCCGCCGCGGGCGGAGCCGCGCGCGACGCGAACTGCCGGGTCATCGTCACCTCCACCGGCACGCTCGGCGGCATGACGCGAGCGGTCACTGCGGTCGTTTCGAGGACCCCCCTCCCCCCGATCAACGCCGCGCTCGCCTTCCCGGGGGTTCAGGCCGACGTGAGCTTCGGCGGCTCCAGACTCTCGATCGACGGGCGCGACACGGCCATGGCCGACCGGCCCGGCATGCCGACGGGCCGTGCCGCCGCCGTCTACGGCATCTCGGTCAACGGCACCCTTCCCGCCCTCGAGACCCATGTCGAGAGCGCGCTGGCGCGTGGTGGTGCCGAGATCCGGGGAAAGGACGAGGCCGGCTCCAGCGCGAACGCATCGGGCGTGACCACGATCCGCTCGGACGGGACACTGACGTCACGTGCCCTTCTCGACTTCGTCGCGGTCGTCATCCCAAAGGCCGACGTCACCATCAGCGCGAGCCCCGGCAGCCCACACGCGGTCGCCGACCTCGGCTCGGCCTGCGCGACCGACGCCAGGAGCGACAGCTGCTGGGGCACGACGTCGAGCCCGAAGATCGTCTACGTGGGCGGCGCTCCCGCCGACGCCGCGGGGATTTCGCTCCGAATCGGAGGCAATAGCGCCGGAGCGGGCATCCTCATTATTGAGAACGGCGCCGCGGAGATCGGCGGAAGCTTCAGGTGGAACGGGGTGGTCATCGTCACCGGGAAGAACGTCGGCATCCGGTACCTGGGCGGCGGCGACCAGCAGATCTACGGCGCCACGATCGTCAACGAGCTGAACGCCCGCGCGGCCGCGGGCTTCACGAGCAGCGCCTCCGGAAACGGAAGCCTCCTGTACAGCCGGGAGGCACTCGACCTCGTGCAGAACGCGCTCTCGCGCCGGCTCGTCACCGTCTACCACTGGGCTGACCAGTAGAGGGACGCCAGGGAGATATCCGGATTCCCGGGGTAGGGGCCACCCTGCCGGGGGGCACCGAATGTAGTACGTGGGAAAATATTGTCCCCCCAACCGCGCGCCGCCTATACTACAGCCACCAGGGAGAAAGGCGTTTAATATGGCGTTCTTCCGCAAGACTCCGGAAACCTTCGGTCTCGACATCGGCTCGAGCGGCGTGAGGGCTGTCCGCGTCAAGGACTCAGGTGGATCCTATACCCTCAGCGCCCTCGGGATGGCTTCCCTGCCGCCCGACGCAATCATGGACGGCACCATCAAGGATGCGCCCACCGTGGCGGAGGCCATCCGAACGGCCGTCTCACGCGCGGGCGTGAGAGGCTCCAACTGCGCCATCGCGGTCTGCGGCCGAGAGCTGATCATCAAGAAAGTGCAAATTCCGGAAGTACCAGCCAAAGAAGTCGCTGACGTCGTGCAGCTCGAGGCCGAGCATCACGTGCCCTTCGCGATCGACGAAGTGTTCCTCGACTTTCAGAGCGTGGGTAAGCACGACGGTGTGCTCGACTTGATCCTCGTCGCGGTCAAGAAGTCGAAGGTGCTCGAGTACGCGGCCGTCGTCGAGGACGCCGGGCTCGTGCCGTCGATCGTGGACGTCGACAGTTTCGCGCTCGGCAATCAGTTCGAGGTGAACTATCCCGGCGAGCGTGGTGAGACCGTCGCCCTCATCGACATCGGCGCCTCGATCATGAAGACGAACGTCGTGCGCAGCGGCTCGACGATCTTCGCGCGCGACATTCCGTTCGGGGGCAACAACTACACCCAGGCCATCGCGCAGCAGCTCAAGATTCCCTTCGAGCAAGCGGAGGCCGCCAAGCTCGGCCGCGACGTCGGCGTGCGGTGGGAAACGGTCGTGCCGGCCCTCGAAGCGGTGTCGCGCGAACTGTCGCTCGAGATCCAGCGGACGTTCGACTACTTCGCGTCGACGGCCGAGTCCGAACGCATCGGGAAGATCGTGCTCGCCGGCGGCTGCGCCCAGCTGCCGGGGCTGGGCGACTATCTGTCGTCGAACTGGGGCATCCCGGTCGAGCTGACGAAGCCCTTCCAGCGCATCGATTTCGACCCGGCGTACGCGGACGACGTCCACGCCGCTGGGCCGTCGCTCGCGGTCGCGGTCGGTCTGGCTCTGCGCCGGCCGGGAGACAAACAGAAATGATCAGGATCAACCTCGCCCCAGAACGCGGTCGGCGGCGCGTCCCCGGGGTCAAGTTCACCCTCCCGGCCTTCAACCTCGGCTGGGCCTTCGGCCTCGTCTACCTGGTCGCGCTGCTCGCGATCGGCGGCACCTGGTGGGCGCTGATCAGCTCGAAGGCGGCGCTCACCGCCGACATCGAGCGCGCGGAAAAGGATCTCGCGGTGCTGAAGGTGCAGATCGGCCAGGAGAGTCGGATGAAGGACCTGGCGACCGAGCTGCGGCGGCGGGTCGAGGTCATCGACGGGCTCACCCAGGCCCAGGGACGGCCGATCGTGCTCGCTGACGCGTTCGCGAGCGTCCTGCCGAACGATCTCTGGATCACCGGATTCGAGGAGAAGAGTCTGCAGCTCAAGATCACGGGCTCGGCGTTCTCGACCACCGCGATCGCGGACTTCATGGCGAACCTCCGTGCGTCCGGCAAGTTCAAGGAGGTCGATCTGGTGATCTCTCGCCGGGACCTGGCCCGGCCGACACCTCTGGTGACGTTCGAAGTCACCTGCCGGTACGAGGGCTGATATGGCGCTGCCTCCGTTCTTCGACCCGATCGTCAACGCCCCGCGGCCACAGAAGCTCGTCGCGGGAGTGGCCGGGCTCATCATCATCGCCGCCGCCGGATACTTCCTGCTCCTGGCACCGGCCCAGGAACAGGTCACGCAGCTGCGCGACCAGCTGACCACGCTGCAGCGCGAAGTCGAGCGGAACCGCGCGATCGTCGCCGACCTGGTGAAGTATCGCCGTGAAGTGGTGGAGCTCGAGGCGCGGCTCAACGCGCTGAAGGATCGGCTGCCCGGCGAGAAAGAAATCCCGACCCTCTACCGGACGCTGACGGATGCCGCCGCCGCGTCGGGCCTCGGCGTATCGCTCTTCCAGCCGCGTCCGGCGGCGGTTCGTGACTACTACAGCGAGATCCCGATCACGCTCAACGCCGAAGCGGGCTATCACCAGTTCGGCGAATTCTTCGAGCGGGTCGCCAAGCTGGCGCGGGTCGTGAACGTCACCGAGATCAAGTTCTCCGGCTTGAACCGGCCGCGGACGCCGGTACGCGCCGAGCTGGTCCTCGCGACCTATATGTATCGCCCCCTCGGCTCGCCGCCACCACCGAAGCCAAAGTGAGGGCCTGACATGCGCGCATATCGGGCGGTGCTCTCGTCGATCGGCCTGGCCACGCTGCTGGGCGCGTGCGGGAGTTCTCAACCGACGCCGCCGCCGCCGAAGCCGGCCGCGGCGCCGGCCAAGCCGGCCGTGCCCGCGGTCGCGCAGGCTCCGGCGCCCGAGGAAAAGGTTGCTGTTCCCAAATACGATCCACGCGGCCGACGCGATCCCTTCGAGACCCTCGAGGTCCGCGAAGGGACTGGAGGACTCACCGTGGCCTCGACGAAGCTGACGGGGATCGTTCGCAGCAATCGCGCGGCGCTCGCGCTGGTCGAAGCGCCCGATGGTATCGGGTACATCCTCAAACCCGGGGACACGCTCGGGGATGGCCGCCTGCTGGAGATCGGCTCCGACAGTGTGGTGTTCACGGTGACGTCGAAGGCCGGCGCCCCTACAAACCGCGTGGTTCTCAAACTGGCGACAAACTAAATGAACGCTGACAGACGGATCCCCATCGTCCTGGTCGTGGTGAGCCTCGCGCTCATGCTGCTCGTCCCCATGGACGGCAGGGCCCAGACCGAGCCCGCGCGGCTCAACGACGTCACCGTGACGCCGCAAGCGGACTCCGTCACGGTCTTCGTGAGGACGTCGCGCGAGGCGCAATACAAGGCCGATCTGGTGGACTCGCCCAGCCGGCTCGTCATCGACCTCGAGGACACCGTGTACGCGTGGCGCAAGACGCCGCTGGCCGTCGGGAAGGATCCGATCAAGCAGATTCGCGGCAGTCAGTTCCGCCAGGGCACGGCCCGCGTCGTCCTGGACCTGACCCGGAACGTCGGCTACGCGATCCGTGAGGAGCCGAACGGCCTGGCCATCGTCATTCCGACGTCTCCGATGCTGGCGCAGGCCACACCGGCGCCCGCGGCGCCCACGGCGCCCCCGTCCGGGGCGCCCACGGCGCCTGCATCCGCGGCACCGGTCGAGCCCGCGCCCGCAGCAGCAGCCGCTCCGGTGCCGGCGCCGCTGCCAGCCGCGCCGCCGCGCCGGGTCGCCCAGGCGACGCCCGCGGCTCCGCCGGCCACGGCGGCGCCGACCAACGGCCAGCGTCTGATCTCGTTCGACTTCAAGGACGCCGACGTCGTGAACCTCCTGCGCATCCTGGCAGCGGAGAGCAACAAGAACATCGTGATCGGCGACGACGTCAAGGGCAAGATGTCGATCGCGTTGCGGAACGTTCCGTGGGACCTCGCCCTCGAAATCATTCTGGAGACCCGCGGCCTCCGGAAGATCGAGAAGGACGGCGTGATGCGGATCGTCTCCAGCGAGCAGCTGATCAAGGAGCGCGAGGCTTCGGCGCGCGTCGAGGAAGCGCGGCTCAAGGCCGAGAGCGACGTGCGCACCAAGGCCGCCGAGGCGCAGCTGAAGGAGCAAGAGGCGATCGACAAGAGGCGCGCCGCCGAGGCGGCGTACGCCGAGCTCCAGGCTCGCGGGCCGCTGCGCGAGGAGACGATCCGCCTCTCGTACGCCGACCCCGAGGAGATCGCCAGGACCCTGCAGGGCATCCTGGGGATTCCGCCGGAGGGCATCAAGTCCCAGACCGTGCCGGCCGGATTCCCGCCGATCGCCGAGCCGCCGTTCTCGGCCCTCTATGGGCTCCAGCCGCAGCAGCTGCCGCAGCCTCTGGCATCGCCGCCGTCCGAGGTCCTGGCCAAGGGCATCACGATCCGCGCCCACAAGCCCACGAACTCGATTTTCATCAGGCACTACGAGGCCGACCTGGAGCGGATCAAGAAGCTGATCCGCGAGCGGCTCGACGTCCGGCTGCCGCAGGTGAAGATCGAGGCCCGGATGGAGATCCTCGATCGTGACGACCTCTTCGCCATCGGGGTGCAGTGGGGCGGCGGCGGCGTGCTCCAGAGCAACCAGAACACGGTCATGGTCGGCCGCGGATTCACTACCGACCCCACCAACTTGACCACGACGGGTGGCATCGGCACGGTCGGTGTGACCTCGCCGAACCCTAACCTGGTGCTCGGGGCCGGTGGGACTTTGCTTCCGGTGACGTCCACGACCGGGCTTCCGCTTGGCGGCAACGTCGTCAACCTGCCCATCGGCGGCGCGCTCGGCGGCGGGGCGGTCACCGGCGGTGGCGCCGGCGGCATCGCGTTCGGCATCACCGGCAGCCGGTACAACGTCAACCTCGCGCTCGAAGCGCTGCGTCTGCTCAGCAAGACGCGGACGCTGGCGCGTCCCGAGGTCGTGACCGTGGAGAACGGCACCGCCTCCATCTCGCTCGGTGAAGAAATTCCCTACGCGACGGTCAGCTCGGCCGGCACGCAGATCCAGTTCAAGGAAGCGGTCCTGCGGCTCGAAGTCATCCCGACCGTCATCCGGGAAGGCGACGTCACCAAGATCAAGATGAAGGTCACGATCGAGAACAACTCGCGAAGCAACACGACCGTCAACCTCGGTACCACCGCGGGCGCTCCGCCGGTCATCAACAAGCGCCGCGCCCAGACCGAGGTCCTGATCACGGAAGGCGAGCGCCTGGTGATCGGCGGCGTGACGACCAACCTGGACGTCGACGAGACGCGGAAGATTCCGCTCTTCGGCGACATTCCGGTGCTCGGCTGGCTGTTCAAGACCGTGGCGTCTCAGACCACGGGCCGCGAGCTGGTCGTGTTCATCACGCCGTCTGTCCTAAAGGCCGACGTCGCGCAGGCCACGCCGCCGCCCGTTCCGGTGCGATGAGCCGGGTGGCCCCGGACCCCGTCGATGACGGGTCCCGGGCCAACCGCTAGCTTGCTTGTCTCGCCAGCCTGAAAACCTGATAGCCTGAACTGGCAGGCCCCCGGACCGCCGGGGGCGAGCACACTCGAAATGGTCATCACGGTCGATCTCGGTCCGCGCTCGTACAGCATCGTCGTGGCCGCCGGCGCGCTCGGCGACGTCGGCTCACGCCTGCGCGAGCTCCGGCTGGGCTCCCGCACCGCGCTGGTCAGCGACGCGGCCGTCGGCCGGCTCTACCGCAAGACCGTGACCTCGAGCCTCGAGGCGGCGGGGTTCTCAGTGGCGGCGATCGAGGTCCCCGAGGGCGAGGGCGCCAAGACCCTGGAGGTCGCCGAGCGCTGTTGGAACGAGCTGCTGGCGGCCGGTCTGGACCGAACCTCCACGGTGCTGGCGCTCGGCGGCGGCGCCGTGGGTGACGTGGCCGGCTTCGCGGCGGCGACCTATATGCGCGGCGTCAACGTCGTCCAGCTCCCGACCACGGTGCTCGCCCAGGTCGACGCCTCCATCGGAGGCAAGACCGCGATCGACCATCCCCTGGCCAAGAACCTGATCGGCGCTTTCCACCAGCCCCGGCTCGTGATCGTCGACCCGGCGGTAGCGTGCACGCTGCCCGAGCGCGAGTTCCGCTCCGGGCTCGCCGAGATCGTCAAGCACGGGATCGTCCTGGACGCGGGATACTTCGCCGAGCTCGAGCGCGACCTCGCACCGCTGCGCGCGCGTGAGCTCGGGGTGCTCGAGTCGATCATCGCCGGATCGTGCCGCCTGAAGGCCTCGGTCGTCGAGCGCGACGAGCGCGAGGCCGAGCTGCGCCACGTCCTCAACTACGGCCACACGATCGGCCACGCCCTCGAGACCGCGACGGGCTACGCGCGCCTGACCCACGGCGAGGCGGTGTCCCTCGGTATCGTCGCCGAGGCTCGCCTCGCGCGGCGGCTCGGCATCGCCGGCGCCGAGACGGTGGCGCGGCAGGAGCGGATGCTGGACGCGCTCGGCCTTCCGGTTCGCGACGCCTCGATCGACGTCGAGCTGGTGGTGGCGGCGATCGCGCGCGACAAGAAGGCGAAGGACGGCCGCGTGCCGTTCGTGCTGGCGCCCCAGATCGGAACGTTCCGCCTGGTCCTCGACGTGCCGGGCGCCGACGTACGCGCGGCCATCGCGTCGTTGCGATCGTGACCGACGAACCGAGGTTGACAACGGAAACGCCGGATCCGTATAACCGGCTTGCGATGCCCGGGGACGATCAGTCGATCGCCGACGCCATCCGCCGACAAGAGGAGCGATTGGCCCGGGATCCCGCCTCGCTCGCGTTCGCGCAGCTCGCCGATCTCTACCGCAAGGCCGGGCGGACACGCGACGCCGTCGCCCTCTGCCGCGACGGGCTGGCGCGCTATCCGCACTACACCACTGCCCGGCTCATCCTGGCCAAGGCGCTCGCGGCCGCCGGGGATCTCGACGCGGCGACGATCGAGCTCGCGGCGATCCTCGCGGTGAGCCCGAAGGACGTCCAGTGCCTGCGGCTCGCGGCGGAGGTCCATCGGCGGCGTGGCCACATCGACGAAGCCGTCCAGCACCTGGAGGCAGCGGCCGATCTCGACCCGGGCGACCGGGAATCGCGCGCCCTGCTCGGGCTGCTGCGCTCGACGGCGCCGGCGGGCGACGCCGGCGGGCTCGCGCGGGTCCTGAGCGACGACACGTTCACGACCGTCGCCTTCGGCTCGCTCTGCCTCGAGCAGGGATGCGTCGAGGAGGCGGCCCAGGTATTCACGCGCATACTGAGGAAGGACCCGGAGCACCACGAGGCGCGCGAGCGGCTCGAGACCGCGCTCCGGGCCCGCCAGCGACGGAAAGGTTAGTGGCGATGCAGGTATCGACTGCCGAGTTCAAGAAGGGGCTGCGAATCGTCCACGACGGCAACCCGTACACGATCGTCGACTTCCAGCACGTCAAGCCCGGCAAGGGCGGGGCGTTCGTCCGCACGAAGCTCAAGCACATGAAGCTCGGCAAGGTCATCGACAACACGTTCCGCTCCGGCGAGAAGGTGGAGCTCGTCGACTTCGAAGAGAAGCACATGCAGTTCCTCTACCGCGACGACCGCTACAACTTCATGGACACCGAGACGTACGAGCAGGTCTCCCTCTCCGCCGACGAGGTCGGCGAGGCGCGCCAGTACCTCAAGGAGAACACCGAGGTCGACGTCCTGTACATCGCCGGCGCGCCGGCCGGGATCGAGCTGCCCAACTTCGTCGAGCTGGCGATCGCCCACACCGACCCGGGGGTCCGCGGCGACACGGCGCAGGGCGGCACGAAGCCGGCGACGCTCGAGACCGGCGTGGTCGTGCAGGTGCCGCTGTTCCTGAGCGAGGGCGACGTCGTCAAGGTGGACACGCGGACGGGCGACTATCTGGGCCGCGTCGCGGTGGCGGGCTGATGGCGGCCGGACGCCGGCGCAACGGGCAGGGCGAGAGCGGCGCCGTGGAGCTCGCGCGGCGGCTCGGCGTCCTCCTGTCGGAGCTCGGGCTCTCGGAGATCGAGGTGAGCGTCGGCGGAGTCCGCGTGCGACTGCAACGCGGCGGCGGTTCCGCGACAGCGCCGGCCGCGCATCTGAGCCCCGCCGAGCACCTGGCGGCGGCCGCGCTGGAAGCGTCCGGCTCGATGACCACGATCGAGGCGCCGATGGTCGGCACGTTCTACCGCGCCGCGTCCCCGACGGCGGAGCCGTACGTGCACGAGGGCGATCTGGTGAAGGAAGGCCAGATCCTCTGCATCATCGAAGCGATGAAGCTCATGAACGAGATCGAGTCGAAAGTGGCCGGTCGGGTGATGAAGATCTTCGTCGAGAACGCCCACGGCGTCGAATACGGCCAGCCCCTCTTCCTGATCGACCCCGCACGCTGAGCACCGGCGTGGCGCGCTCCCGCAACCTCCGACTGGTGATGCTCGCGCTGGCGCTGTTGGGCGTCGCGACGGCCCTGGCGGTCGGCTGGCGCGAGGGCCGGCGTCACGAGCGCGCCGACGGCGAGCGGACGGTCGTCTTCGCCTCCACGCGAGCTCACGATGCTCACTTGGTGGCCGCGGAAGCCGTTCGTCTCTACACCGCGGGTCAGTTCGCGCGGGCGTGCGAGCGCTTCAGCCACGCGGCGGCGGACGAGCCCACGAGCGAGCCGCGCCGCCAGGACGTCGTGCGCTGCTTCGAGGGGTGGGGCTGGCACGTGCTCCGCGAGGGGCGGCCCGACGAGGCGGCCCTCCTGTTCAGTCGCGGGTTGGCCGAGACGCCGGACGATCCGGCGCTGCTGAAGGGACTGGGGCTCGCCGCGGTCCACTCCGGGCGTCCTCACGAGGCGCTCGGGCCGCTCGAGCGAGCGGTGCGCGCCGAGCCCGACCCGGACGTGCGCCTGCTGCTCGCCCATCTGCACGACCACTGCGACGACCCGGCCAAGGCGATCACCCACCTGCGGGCGGTGCTCGAGCGCGAGCCGTCCCACGAGGCCGCCCGGAAGCTGCTCGCGAAGGTCGAGCGCGAGCGGCGGGCCGAGGCCGGCTTCCAGCGGGACGTCACGCCGCGCTTCGTCGTGAAGTACGCGGCGGCCGGCGACCGCGAGGCTCGCCGCGCGATCATCGCCCACCTCGAGACGGCCGCGGAGCGTGTCGGGAGGCTGCTCGGCTACACGCCTCAGCAGCGAACGACCGTCGTGCTCTACGAGCACGACGAGTTCCGTGACGTCACGCGCGCCCACTCGTGGGCCAGCGGCCTCTTCGACGGGAAAATCCGGCTGCCCGTGAGCCCGACCCTGCCGCCCGCCCGCGAGCTCGAGCGCCTCGTTGTCCACGAATACGCCCACGCTGCCATCCACGATCTGTCGCGCGGTCGGGCGCCGCGCTGGCTCCACGAAGGACTGGCCCAGGTCCTCGAGGGCACCGCGTCGGATCCGATGCTGCAGGTTCCCGGCGGGCTCACGCTGGCCGGCGTCGAGGCGCTCGCCGGCGAGTCGGACCCGCTGCGCGCGCGGGCCGGCTACGACATCGCGCTCTGGGTCGTCCGCGACCTGCTCGACCGCGGCGGGATCGAGGCGCTGCGCGAGCTCCTGAGCCGGCTCGGCGCCGGCGAGAGCGTCGCCGAGGCGATGCCGCGCGTCTACGGCCTGCGGCTCACCGAACTCGAATCCCAATGGCGTCGCGTCCTCGGCGGCTGATGCGACGGGGCGCGGGCTGAGCCGTGTTCCACAAGATTCTGATCGCCAATCGTGGTGAAATCGCACTGCGGATCATCCGCACCTGCCGCGAGCTCGGCATCCGCTCGGTGCTGGCGCACTCGAAGGCCGACGCGCACTCGCTGCCCATGCGCGTGGCCGACGAGACGATCTGCGTCGGGCCCGACGCCGCGCGCCTGAGCTATCTCAACATCCCGGCGATCATCTCCGCGGCGGCCGTCACCGACAGCGAGGCGATCCACCCGGGCTACGGGTTCCTGGCCGAGAACCCCGCCTTCGCCGAGGTGTGCCGGGCCTGCTCCATCACGTTCATCGGTCCGTCGCCCGAGGCGATCCGCCTCATGGGTGACAAGGCGCAGGCGCGACAGATCGCGATGCAGGCGGGCGTGCCGGTCGTGCCGGGGAGCGAGGTCGCCCTGAAGGATTCGGCCGAGGCGCTCGAGGTGGCGGACCGGATCGGCTATCCGATCATGTTCAAAGCTGCCGCCGGCGGCGGCGGGCGTGGCATGCGGATCGTCCGGGAGCGGGCCGAGGTCGTGAAGGCGTTCGACACGTGCCAGACCGAAGCCGGCGCCGCCTTCGACTCGTCGGAGGTCTACTGCGAGAAGTTCATCGAGAACGCGCGCCACGTCGAGGTGCAGGTGCTGGGCGACAAGAACGGCATCCGGATCCACCTGGGCGAGCGCGACTGCTCCGTACAGCGGCGCCACCAGAAGCTCCTCGAGGAGTCCCCGGCGCCGCTGCTCACCGCCGAGACGCGCGCCGGCTTGCGGAAGGCCGCGCTCACGCTAGCGGCGGCCGTCAACTACGTGAGCACGGGCACGGTCGAGTTCCTCGTCGACGGGGAGGGACGCTTCTACTTCATCGAGATGAACACGCGTATCCAGGTCGAGCACCCGGTGACCGAGATGATCACCGGCATCGACCTCGTGCGCGAGCAGATCCGGGTCGCCGGCGGCGAGGCCCTCGGCTACCGGCAGGAAGCCGTGCGGCTCGACGGCCACGCGATGGAGTGCCGCATCAACGCGGAAGACCCCGAGACCTTCGCGCCGAGCGCGGGCCGCGTCACGGCCTGGGTGCCCCCCGGCGGCTTCGGCGTCCGGGTCGACAGCCACCTGATGGCGCCGTACGCGGTGCCGCCGTTCTACGACTCCCTGCTGGCCAAGATCATCGTGCGCGGCGCCGATCGGGCCGAGGCGATCGACCGGATGCGCCGGGCCCTCCGCGAGACCGTGCTGGAGGGCGTCAAGACCTCCATCCCGTTCCATCTGAAAGTATTGGACGACCCGACGTTTCTCGAAGGACGCGTCGGCAGCGTCGAGGTGGTCCGGCGCCGCGGAGGCCCGTAGGCGCGGCGAACGAAATGGACCTCTCGCTGTACGTCGTCCTCGACCGCACGGCCGCCGCCGGGCGGGACCTCGAGGTGATCCTCGACGCCACGCTCGCCGGCGGCTGCCGCATGATCCAGCTCCGTGAGAAGGAATGGCCGTCGGGCCGGCTTCTCCCGCTCGCCGAACGGATGCGCGACCGGTGCCGCCGCGCCGGCGCCACCTTCATCGTGAACGACCGCGTGGACCTGGCCCTCGCCGTCGGCGCCGACGGCGTCCACCTCGGCCAGGACGATCTGCCGCCCCGCGCCGCGCGGCCGTTGCTGCGCCCGGGCATGGTCCTGGGCCGCTCGACCCACAGCGTCGGCCAGGCGCGCGAGGCGCAGGTCGAGGGCGCCGATTACATCGCGGTCGGCTCGATGTTCCCGACCCGCACCAAGCCCAACTTCCAGCTCGTCGGGCCCGAGCTGATCCGCGCGATCCGGCCCGAGACCCGATCGCCGCTGGTCGGTATCGGCGGCGTGACCCGCGAGAACGTCGCCGAGGTCATCCGCGCCGGCGCCGACGGCGTCGCGGTGATCTCGGCGGTCTGCGGCGCGCCCGATCCGGCCGCCGCAACGCGCGAGTTCCTCGCCGCGATTCGCGCGGCGCGTGACTTGACGGGGCGCAGGCCGCTATAATGCGGGCGCGCCGAACCGCGCGCACCACGTGATCGAACTCCCAAGGAGGGCACTGATGATCCGTCACAGGATCCACCTCGTTCTCGCGCTCGCCGCCGTGTTGGCCGTGGCGCTGGTCCCCGTCGCATCGGACCTGGGTGCGCAAGGCAAGGGCACGATCAAGATCGCGACCCAGAGCCCGCTCAGCGGCGGTCAGGCGGCGCTCGGCGAGGGCATCAAGCTCGGCGCGCAGCTCGCCATCGAGAAGAGCAAGGCGGCACTGGAGAAGCAGGGCTTCAAGGTCGACCTGGTTCCCTTCGACGATCAGGCCAAGCCCGACGTCGGCGTCGCCAACGCGAAGAACATCATCGCCGACAAAGACATCCTCGCCGTGATCGGCCACCTCAACTCCGGTGTGGCCATCCCGTCCTCGGAAGTCTACAAGGAAGTCTCGCTCGCGATGATCTCGCCGGCGAACACGAACCCGGTGGTGACTGATCGCGGCTATCCGAGCGTCAACCGCGTCTGCGGCCGCGACGACGTCCAGGGCGTCGTCGGCTCCGAGTTCGCGCACGCCACGATGAAGGCCAAGTCGGTGTACATCATCCACGACAAGACGCCGTACGGTCAGGGCGTGGCCGAGTTCTTCAGGGACGACGCCAAGAAGAAAGGCCTCAAGGTGGTGGGCTTCGAGGGCACGGAGGAGAAGTCGAACTTCGATCCCATCATCACCCCGATGAAGGCCCAGAACCCCGACGTCATTTACTTCGGCGGCATCTACGACCAAGCGGCGCCGTTCTTCAAGCAGGCGCGCGAGAAGGGCGTGAAGGGCAAGTTCCTCGGCCCCGACGGCATGGACTCATCGGACCTCACGAAGATCGCCGGCAAGGCGGTGGTCGGGATGTACTACACCTCGGCGGCCGGGCCGGCCTCGGTGCTGCCCAGGGCCAAGGCGTTCTCCGAGGAGTTCAAGAAAAAGTTCGGCAAGAACCCGGAGCCGTATGCGGCCGAGGCGTACGACGCCGCCACCATCGCGATCAAGGCCATCGAGGCCGCCGCGAAGGGCGGCAAGCTGCCGAGCCGCGAGGACGTGGCCACTGCGGTCCGCAAGGCGAAGCTCGCCGGGATCACCGGCGACATCGAGTTCGACGCGAAGGGTGACCGGAAGAAGGCGCTCTACTTCGTGCTGCAGGTCGCCAGCGACGACCCGGGCAAGTGGGGCGACAACAAGATCGTCAAACAGCTGACCATCGCCGCCCCCGCCGCCGCCAAGAAGTAAGCGACGGCGATAAGCGAAGACGCGAGGGACCCGGGGCCCCGGGGGAGGGGCCCGGGGCGAGTGGGGTTCCGAAGCCCCGCGACCCCTTCCCCGGGGCCCCGGGTCCCTCGCGCCATCAGCGTATGGACGTAGCCCTCCTCATCGGGATCTTCCCCCAGGTACTGCTCGACGGCATCATCCTCGGCTTCATGTACGCGCTGATCGCCCTCGGCTACACGATGGTGTACGGCGTCCTCGAGTTCATCAACTTCGCCCACTCCGAGATCTTCATCGTGGGCGCCTTCGTCGGCGTCGAGGTCATGCTCGGGCTCAAGAGCGCCGGCCTCCTCGACGGCCTCCCCTGGCCGGTCGTGCTCGTCCTGGTCCTGGTCGCCGGGATGGCCGGCAGCGGGCTCCTTGCCGTCACCGTCGAGCGGGTCGCCTACCGCCCCCTGCGCAACGCGCCGCGCCTCATTCCCCTCATCTCGGCCATCGGGATTTCGTTCTTCCTGCAGGACATGATCCGGCTCGTCGAGTCCCTCTGGCGCAACGCCTTCAACCTGGTCTATCCCACGCTCGACGCGCTGAATCTGAGGTTCGAGCTCACCGAGACCCTCGACGTGTCGGTGAAGTCTCTCGTCGTCATCGGCGGCGCGCTCGGCATGCTCTGGGTGCTCCACATGATCGTCAACCGGACGAAGGTCGGCACCGCGATCCGCGCTGTCGCCGAGGATCAGGCGGCGGCGAGTCTCATGGGCATCGACGTCAACCGGATCATCTCGCTCACGTTCCTGATCGGCGGTGCGATGGGCGGCGCTGCCGGCGTCCTGTTCGGCGTGCAGTACGGGCTGATCAACCCCTACAGCGGCTTCATCCCCGGACTGAAGGCGTTCACCGCGGCGGTGCTGGGCGGCATCGGGAACATCCCGGGCGCGATGGTCGGCGGGCTGGTGCTGGGGCTCCTGGAGGCGTTCGCGGCGTCCTACCTCTCGCTGCTGACGGGCGGCGCGTTCGGCGCGGAGTACAAGGACATCCTCGCGTTCTCGATGCTGATCCTGATCCTGATCTTCCGTCCCAAGGGGCTCTTGGGCGAGGTGGTGAGGGAGCGCGCATGATCCAGTCGCTCCTGGCCGTGGCGCTGACCGGCGTCTCGGCGTTCGCCGTCGCGGTCTATCCCCGCTCGGTGCTGGTGTTCCTCCTGTTCCAGGGCTCGATCTTGTTCGCGTATCGCGCGCGGATCCCCGACTGGCTCCGCTGGAGCCTGCTGGCGGCGGCGCTCCTCGTGCTGATGCCGGCGATCGGGTACTACAACGGCTACTACCTCGAGGTCGCGACCCAGGTCGGGATCTTCGTCGCGCTCGCCCTCGGACTGAACATCGTCGTCGGCCTGGCCGGTCTGCTGGACCTCGGCTACGTGGCCTTCTTCGCCGTCGGCGCGTATTCCTGGGCGATCGTCGGCTCGCCCCACGCCAACGTCATCTTCGGCGGCGAGAGCTTCCCGCTGGCCGGCGGGTGGTTCTACCTGTTCCTGCTGGTCGGCCTCGGCGTGGCGGCCCTCACCGGCGTGCTGCTGGGCCTGCCGGTGCTGCGCCTGCACGGCGACTATCTCGCGGTGGTCACGCTGGGCTTCGGCGAGGTCATCCGCGTCCTCGCCAACAACCTCGACAAGCCCATCAACTTCACCAACGGACCGAAGGGCATCACGCCGATCTCGCGGCCCCCGACGCCGCTGGGACTGCCGTACGGCGAGTACTTTTACTTTCTGGCCCTGCTCATCGTGATCGTGGTGGTCCTGGTCAACCGGCGCCTCGAGAACTCGCACATCGGACGCGCGTGGGAGGCGATCCGCGAGGACGAGCTGGCGGCGCGGGCGATGGGCGTGCCGCTGGTGCGGATGAAGCTCATGGCCTTCGCCTGCGGCGCGTCCTTCGCCGGGATCATGGGCGTGCTGTTCTCGGCCAAGCAGATCTTCATCAATCCGGAGTCGTTCACGTTCCTCGAATCGATCGGCGTCCTCGCGATGGTCATCCTCGGCGGCATGGGCTCGATTCCCGGTGCGATTCTCGGCGCCACGGTCGTGACGGTGCTGAACCTCCAGGTGTTGAAGGGCTTCTCGCTCTGGCTCAACGAGCTCAAGAACGCCGGCGTGACCGTGCTCGGCTACAGCCTGGCCGATTTGCCCACCCAGTTCGAGCCGGCGAAGTACGAGCGGATGGTCTTCGGCATCATCCTCGTGCTGATGATGATCTACCGCCCCCAAGGAATCTTCCCCGCCCGCCGCCGCCAGCGCGAGATGACGCAGTAGCGCCGTGCATCTCTTCGAGGCCCGGGGCGTCACCAAGCGGTTCGGCGGCCTCACCGCGCTCCACGCGGTCGACTTCGCGGTCGATCGGGGCATCTCGTCGATCATCGGCCCGAACGGCGCCGGCAAGACGACGCTCTTCAACATCTTCACCGGTCTCTACTCGGCCGACGAGGGCACGGTCACCTTCCGCGACCGCTCGATCCTCGGCCGGCGCCCCGACCAGATCACGGCGCTCGGCATCTGCCGCACGTTCCAGAACATCCGGCTCTTCGCCAACATGACCGCGATCGAGAACGTCCTGGTCGGCATGAACTCGCGGATCGCGCTCGGCCTGTGGGACGTGCTCTCGCACAGCCCGGGCTTCCGGCGCACGGAGACGGCGCTGGCGGCGCGCGCGCTCGCGCTGCTCGAGCGCGTCGGCCTCCAGGCCAGCGCCAACGACGTGGCGCGCAATCTCCCGTACGGCGACCGGCGGCGGCTCGAGCTCGCTCGTGCGCTCGCGTCGGAGCCGGCGCTCCTGCTCCTCGACGAGCCCACCGCCGGCATGACGCAGGGTGAAGCGGGCGCGCTCATGCGCCTCCTGCGCGGGCTCGTCGCCGACCTCGGGCTCGCGATCATCCTGATCGAGCACAACATGCGCGTGGTCATGGAAGTCTCCGACTGGGTCACCGTGCTCGATCACGGCGAGCGGATCGCGGAGGGCGCGCCGCGCGAGGTGCAAGAGAACCCGCGGGTCATCGAGGCCTATCTGGGCACACGCAGCCCCGGGCGGCGCCGTGCTTAAGGTCGAGTCGATCGACGTCGCCTACGGCGAGATCCGAGCGCTCAAGAGCGTCGGGCTCGAGGTGGGGCGCGGCGAGATCGTCACGCTCCTCGGCAACAACGGCGCCGGCAAGACGACCACGCTCAAGACCATCTCCGGCCTGCTCCACCCGACGCAGGGGTCGATCACGCTCGAGGACGAGTCGCTCGTGGGCGTGCCGCCGCACGCGATTGTCGCCCGCGGGGTCGCGCACGTGCCGGAGGGGCGTCGGATCTTCAACCGGCTCAGCGTCCGCGAGAACCTCATGATGGGCGCCTACCTTCGGAGCGACGGGAAGATCACCGCCGACCTCGACCGCGTCTTCGCGCTGTTCCCGCGGCTCGCCGAGCGCATCGCGCAGGTGGCGGGCACTCTCTCGGGCGGCGAGCAGCAGATGCTCGCGATCGGCCGCGCGCTGATGGCGAGCCCGCGACTCCTCCTGCTGGACGAGCCGAGCATGGGGCTGGCTCCGGTCCTCGTGGAGCAGATCTTCGACACGATCACCGACATCAACCGCCAGGGCATGACGATCCTGCTCGTCGAGCAGAACGCCGCCATGGCGCTCTCCATCGCTCACCGGGGGTACGTGCTCGAGACCGGCTCGATCGCGCTCGCGGGAACCTCGACCGAGCTGTCGGACAACGCGGATGTCCGGCGGGCGTATCTGGGCGAGTAGCCGTCCGAGCAGCGGCCCTACGAAAACCTCATCGCGCAGCGCCGCCTTCGCGCAAGGATGGGGCCGCAGTCTCTTGCGGCGGCGTCGGCGGGATTCCGAGGAGGCGCCGCAGGACGCGCAGGGCCAACGCGCTCCTCAGAACCCAGGACCGGGCCAGGTAGAGTCGGCCGCCATCAAGACGCAACTGACCGAGCTCCAGCAGTCGCGGGATTCGGGCGGCGACGATCGTCGTCTTGTTGTATCGCTGCTCCAGCTCGGCGCGGGTGATTTCCCGGGCATGGCCGATCTCGACCAGCAAGTGCGCATGCATCGAGGTTTCCGTCACGGTGAACACGAACCAGTTCAGGAAGTTGACGCAGAAGCCGTACGCGGCGGTGTACAGGACGCCCGCGAGGAGCTCGCGTGGGGCGGAGCCGGTGGGCCGGAGCACCAGCACGAGGACGACGAGCGCCGCCATGTTGGCAAAGCCGGCGATGAAGCAGGCGACCTGGGGAAGCGGCGAGCGCCCGGCCGCTCTCGCGGCCCAGTTGATCGCGGCGGTTCCGAGCCACGTGCTCAGCGGAGCCACGGCGAGCGCGATTATCAGAATGCACATGGCGGCGCTCATCCGCGCCCTGTGGGGTCCACGCCGACGAGCACCCGGTAGACGCGACTCAGGTCGAGCGCGAAGCGTCCCCGCCGCGTGACACTGACGCGTCCGTCGTGAATCGCGACGAGGCCGGACGCCTGAAGGTCCTCGATCCTCCGGCTCGTCAGGCCGTGCTCGGTGAACGAGCTGATACGCAGCCCGTTCGCGGGCAGTCCCTGAGGCATGTGCTCACGCACCGCCAGGAGCACCTCGGCGGAGGGGCTGTACTCCGTGATCCCGGCATAGCCGCAGATGTAGCAGGCGGACACCGTGAGATGTAGCAGGGCGGCGAGGATCAACGCGAACCAGCCCGTCTCCGTGAGGGGCCGCGTGGCTCCGCTGGCCCACAGGACACTGATGCCGCCGAGGGGCAGGCCCCAGAAGATGGCGGGTAGCCAGACCAGGTAACCCTTGGGAATCCGGATCCACCACACGCCCCAGTGCACCAGCCAGCAGGCGCCGAAAGTGGCCAGTCCCCAGAAGAGCGCACTTTCCATTCTAGGTTGCTAGCGTGGTGTGACGACGTTCGCCGCCGCTCTACCATCGGCCGGAGGCCGCCCTTGGACCATCCCCAGAGGAAGACCCTCGTACTGGCTCACGAGCCCCGCCGAGGGCATGAGGATCGTGTGGCGGCTCAGCCCGTCGCGACTCATGACGTAACCAACCTGCGTCCCCCAAGCTCGGTAGTA